>Ga0316189_10000115_pt1 | contig 71172 bp, 62 predicted proteins | sample LowCovwburrow_MG_FD_204930 | JGI IMG/M metagenome (GOLD analysis project Ga0316189, IMG submission 204930) | Coastal sediment microbial communities from Maine, United States - Lowes Cove worm burrow | ecosystem: Environmental > Aquatic > Marine > Coastal > Sediment | place: USA: Maine...
AAGAGATAAAAAAAAGAGCTTCTATTGAAGCTCTTTTTTTATCATAATATATACTTAATTCATTAAAGAGCAGTAATATCATATATAGGGTTTCCATCTGCATCAAAAGATGTTTCAAAAACCAGAACAAACTTATCCATATCCATTACAACCTCATAGACTGTTGTTTCGCCATCAATTTCAACAAACATAACTACATCTATTCCTGCATTATCACCCCAAAAATCATCAATATAAACTGAGCTAAATCCTTCAGTAGGATAAACATCAAAAGTTTCAAAAGCAGCAGTTCCAAAAGTATTTGCAATTAAATCTCCATCTAAATCTTGATTACCTTTATAGAAATATAAATCATAATCATAGAAAGCATCTGCCCAAGAAATGGAAACAGTCACAGGTGGAGGCACATTAAAAAAAGCTTTGTTATCAACAGCGATAAAGGATCCATCACTAGCACTGTTAACTGTCACCACAAAACTACCTTCTGCTAAAAAAATGATATTTGTACTTCCACTAACTTCAGAAGCATAAATTATAGCGTCTTCAACCGTATAATCAACTCCTGCTTCTGCTGATGCTCCGTCTTTAGTAACTTTAAAAGACACCGTTATATCACTAGTTGGCGCATTATTCACTCCTACCTCAAGTGGGATGGCTGAGCCTCCTGGAACTGATCTTATTGTTTCAGAAGCATCATCAGTTTCAATAAAAACTGTGCTTTGTTGAGTAAATTGGTTAGACAACACATCTTCATAGTCATCTGTTCCAACACAACCTACCATAAAAACTAATGGTATGGCTAGTAAAAACTTGTAAACATATTTTAATTTTTTCATGATTTTTTTATTTTAATTTGAATGTTAATCTACCAAATACATATCTTCCGTTAAATCCAAATTGAGATGTTCTACGTGAAAAGATAAATTGGTCTCCATAATTACTAGCTGTTGGCACCTCATCTGGGTAAACATCTAATAAGTTATTAGCTCCAACAGCAAGACTTAAGTTGTCACTAAAAGCATATGAAACAGATAAATCAGTTACTATTTTTTCTCCATAAATTACTGGACTAGCTGATCCTTCAAAATCTGGATCATTAACATCACCAAAATACACGTTACGCAATAGGAAATTCCAATCTCCTACCTTATAAGTGTTTGTTAGGTTAACTTTAGTTCTTGGCATAGCAGATTCAATAAATCCTTTTGCTCTATCATCTAAAACTTCTTGTCCTAATACTTCTACAACATCTGTAACGTCAAATTTTCTAAAAGAAGCCGCAACACTGTTTCTCAAAGTACCTTCTCCTACTCCCATTTTATGATCTAAAACGATATCAATTCCAGAACTTTCTAAACTGTATGCATTCATAAAAAACTTAGCTGATCCAGCTGCGGCATCCGCAAAAATTCCTTGAATTTCAGCATTTTGCCCTGATGCACTATAGCTTCTAGTTTGTGCAACTCTATCATCAACATTTACAATATAACCATCAACCGTTAACTTTAATCCAGCATCTGGTATTTTTGCTGTAAATCCTAAACTATAATTGTTTGATGTTTCTTCTTTTAAACCAGGAATACTTAATAACTGCGCTAACCTACTATTGTTTGCAAATGTTCCAACTTCATTTGGCACACCAGCAACGAATAATGTTGATGTAGCATTGAAATAAATTTGATGTAAGTCTGGAGCTCTAAAGCCAGTACTAGCAGCAGCTCTTACAGCAATATTGTCAGTTATTTTATAACGAGATGCTATCTTCCAATTAAAAGTATCACCAAAATCATTATAATCTTCATAACGGAAAGCAGCACTAACTAAGAAATCTTCAGTAATATCAGCTTCAACATCAACATAACCTGCATAACTATTTCTGTTTGCATCTACAGCATTCTCAGGTCTATATCCTGGGAATACTTGCGATCCTCCAGGTACTAAACGTCCAAAATAACTGTAAACTTTATCGTCATCTGGAGTAGATCCAGTTACGACATCTCCATTAACGTCATAACTTGCCCAAGAAGCTTCTTCTCCAGCAATTAACTGATAGTTTTCTAATCTGTATTCTGCACCAAATGCAACGTTTAACCCTTCAAATATATCATCATAAAAATTAGAAATATCTAAGTTAGTTGTGTTTTGAGCGAATGCAAATCCTCCAGCATTAAACTCTCTTGGTGTTGAAGATCCTAAAGTAGCATTAGCTGTGTTTTCAATTGTAAAATCAAAACTATTGTTTCCGTAAGTGTTACTAAAATCAACACTCCAATCACCAATGCTCCCTTTAATACCAGCAGCAAAAGATTTATCAACTACTCTCGATGCAATGTGTGGTAAGAATCCATTAGCCATAGCAGAAGTTGTTCCTCTACCATCTGTATAAGCTGGTCTTCTAAAAAATCCAGCTGCTAAGCCATCTCTGAAACTTAAGCCTCCAAAAGCATAAAAAGTAGCACCATTATCATCAACAGGTAATTCCATGTTCATCATAAATTTTCCACTTCTTAATTTTGATTGACCAATTTTCATTCTAAAGTCATCACGATCTAAACCTCTTTGTCTAAGTTCATACTCAGTAATTGGTTGTGCTCCACCTGGCCCAGCATCAGAAGCAATAATATCTAAGAAATCATCACCATTTGCAATACCATCATCATAAACTCCTTGTAATGTAGAATCTAAACCACCTACATAAGCAGAGAGAGCGCTAGGATTCATTGCAAATGCTTGGTCATATCCTAACATTCTTGTAGCAACATCAAACATAGTAAAAATTGGTTGTTGCATAGAATCACTTCTATTTGTTGCACCTCTATTTTCTAATGATCCTGTAAAGTTTATAAAACCTCCATTTTTACCAAGGTCTAAACCATAGTTAGCTGAGATTTGGAATTTTTCTCCATCAACTCCGCCTTCATCATATTGTTCAGAGTGCTGACTCATATTTGCTCCTGAATTAACACTTAAGTTTAATTCATTTGTATTCTTTCTTAACACAATATTAATTACACCTGCAATGGCATCACTACCATATTGTGCTGCAGCTCCATCTCTAAGAACTTCAATTCTCGAAATAGCTGCTGCTGGAATAGCGTTTAAATCTGTTGCAACAGATCCTGTACCAACAGTTCCATTTACATTAACTAAGGATGACTTATGTCGTCTCTTTCCATTTATTAAAACTAAAACTTGATCTGGACCTAAACCTCTAAGCGAAGCTGGATCAACGTGATCTGTTCCATCAGAAACTGTTTGAGTCGTAGATGTAAATGAAGGCGCAACATAATTTAAAATTTCATTCACAGTTGTTTGAGGCCCTTGTGTTGCTAATTCTATAACATCAATAACATCAACTGGAACTGGTGTGTCAATAACGGTTCTTCCAGTGCTTCTAGAACCTAACAACACTATTTCATCTAGTGCGACACCATCTTGAAGAGCAACACTGATACTTTGAGCAGAATCAACATTAATCTCTTGTGTTGTAAACCCTACTGAGGATACAACTAAAGTGGTTGGAAAAGCATCAACACTAATATTAAAGTTACCATCAAAATCTGTAGTAGTACCATTTGTGGTTCCTTTAACAATAACATTTGCTCCAGGTAAAGGATTCCCAGTGCTTGCTTCTGTAACCGTTCCCGAAACAGTACCTTGTGCAAAAACGCAAAGCGGAAACATGACCATTAAATACATAAATAGTCTTAAACAGTAAATTTGTTTCATAATAAAATTTTATTGATTAGTGAAGCTAAGTTACTAATTAACTGTGTTCTATGCAACATTTCTTATTATGTTGGATTTATAATCATTTCTATGAATTTCTTATTGATTAAAAAATAACTAAATGAAATTACTTGGTAAGAATATTATCTTTTTAAATTTGCACATCTAAATATAAAATATGTACAGAAGTCATAATTGTGGTGAATTAAATGCATCATCTGTAAACAAAGAAGTAACTCTTGCAGGTTGGGTTCAAAAATCTCGAGACAAAGGCTTTATTGTTTGGGTCGATTTGCGCGATCGTTATGGTATTACACAATTAGTATTTGATGAAGAAAGATCATCAAAAACCTTATTGGAGCAAGCGCAAAATTTGGGTCGTGAGTTTGTCGTTCAAGTTAAAGGTACTGTTATTGAACGTGCTTCAAAAAACCCAAATATGGCTACTGGTGAGATTGAGATATTAGTTTCTGAACTAACTATTTTAAATGAAGCCATGCTTCCTCCTTTTACAATTGAAGATGAAACTGATGGTGGTGAAGAATTACGTATGAAATATCGATACTTAGATATACGTCGTAATCCAGTAAAGAATAATTTAATTTTTAGACATAAAGTTACTCAAGAAGTTCGTAATTACTTATCAAAAGAAGGGTTTATTGAAGTTGAAACACCATATTTAATAAAATCTACTCCTGAAGGTGCTCGTGATTTTGTTGTGCCTTCTCGTATGAATGAAGGACAGTTTTATGCCCTTCCACAATCACCTCAAACATTTAAGCAATTGCTCATGGTTGGTGGTATGGATAAATATTTTCAGATTGTAAAATGCTTTAGAGATGAAGATTTAAGAGCAGATAGACAACCCGAGTTTACACAAATAGATTGTGAAATGGCATTTATTGAGCAAGAAGATATTCTTAACGCTTTTGAAGGTTTAACTCGCCATCTATTAAAAGAAGTTAATGACGTAGAGGTAGAAAAATTCCCTAGAATGCTTTATGATGATGCAATGCGTTTATATGGAAATGATAAACCAGATATCAGGTTCGGTATGGAATTTGGCGAGCTTAACGAAGTTGCGCAACATAAAGATTTTGGAGTATTTAATAATGCTGAACTAGTTGTTGGTATTGCAGTCCCTGGAGCAAATAGTTACACAAGAAAAGATATTGATAAACTAATTGATTGGGTAAAACGCCCACAAGTAGGTGCTTTAGGAATGATATATTGTCGTTGTAATGATGATGGTTCATATAAATCTTCAGTTGATAAATTTTATAATCAAGAGGATTTAGCTAAATGGGCAGACATTACAGGAGCAAAACCAGGTGATTTAATTTGTGTGCTTTCTGGAAACACCAATAAAGTAAGAGCTCAATTAAGTGCTCTTCGTATGGAATTAGCAGAACGTTTAGGATTGAGAGATCCAAAAATATTTGCGCCACTTTGGGTAATAGACTTTCCACTATTAGAATGGGATGAAAACACAGAACGTTACCATGCCATGCATCATCCTTTTACTTCACCAAAACCAGGTCAGTTAGAATTATTGAAAACTAACCCTGGAGACGTAAAAGCAAATGCTTACGATTTAGTTCTTAACGGAAACGAGATCGGTGGTGGATCTATAAGGATTCATGACAAAGAAACACAAGCTTTAATGTTTGATTACTTAGGATTCACACCTGAAGAAGCAAAAGCACAATTCGGATTCTTAATGGATGCTTTCCAATATGGAGCGCCTCCTCATGGTGGATTAGCTTTTGGACTAGATAGATTGGTTGCAATATTAGGTGGCCAAGAAACAATAAGAGATTTTATTGCGTTTCCAAAAAACAATTCAGGTCGTGACGTCATGATAGATGCTCCAGCAACAATTCATAATGAGCAATTAAAAGAATTACATTTGAAGTTAGATTTATAAAACTTTTAAAAAATAATATCGAAACCTGTCATGCATTAACTTCCTGACAGGTTTTTTTATTACATTTATTCAATGTCTAAGCAACAATTTGTTAAGCGCTTTTTAATTTGGAAATATAAACGTGTTTCTCAACGTAATTTTATTTTACTTTTAAGTGGTATTGTTGGTCTTATTGCAGGATTAATTTCAGTTTTATTAAAAAATCTAACATTTGGTATTTCTTGGTTATTAGAGCATACTATTATATTTTCACAAAACAAGATATACTTCATTCTACCAGTAATAGGTTTAACCTTAGTGTATTTCTTTGTAAATAAAATCTCAAAAAAACCGTTAGGACCAGCCATTCCTTCAATACTGTTTGCTTTATCAAAAAAAGATGGTAAAATAGCTTCTAACAAAATGATTTTACCACTTATTACTGCTCCATTAACAGTTGGGTTTGGTGGTTCAGTAGGTCTATTAAGTCCTGCAATATTGTCTGCTTCTGCTGCAAGTTCAAGTATTGGAAAATTGTTGCATATTAATAGGAAAACTAGAACTTTACTTATTGGCTGTGCTGCTGCTGGTGTTATTGCTACAAGTTTTAAATCTCCTCTTGCAGCAGTTATTTTCGCCATTGAAGTTTTTAGTCTTGATTTAACTTTTGCATCTCTGCTTCCATTACTTATTGCCTCGTTAACTTCAATAATTACATCCTACTTTTTTGTTGGCAATGAAATTCTATTCAAATTTCAGGTAACTGATGTCTTTCAAGTAAAAGATACTTTGTTTTATATTATTCTTGGTGTTGGGACTGGAGTAGCTTCAGTATATTTTTCGAAAATTTACTTTGCCATATTTGCGTTTTTTAGTCGTTATAATACTCGTTTAAAGAAACTCATTGTTGGTGGCTTAGCCATAGGAATCATGCTTTATTTTATTCCTGCACTATATGGTGAGGGATTTAGCTTTATAAATGATTTATTATCAGGAAATTATCTTGCAGCTATTGGAACCACACCTTTTGATGCTTACACAGATAATATTTGGGTTGTTATTGCGCTATTGTTTGGTATTACAGTTTTTAAATCCATTGCCATGACCACCACTTTTGCGGCTGGTGGAACTGGGGGAATAATTATTCCAACCTTGGTTATGGGAAGTGCTTTAGGGAATGTTGTTGCAAAAATCATTAATAATCTAGGTTTAGATTTTCATGTTTCAGAAGCTAATTTCACCTTACTTGGTATGGCTGGATTAATTGCTGGTGTGTTACATGCGCCTTTAACAGCTATATTTTTAATTGCAGAAATCACAGGTAGTTACGAGTTGTTTGTACCACTAATGTTAACTGTTTCGATGTCATTCATTTTAACGAAAAATAGCTTAGAGCACACCATTTACACCAAAGAACTAGCAGAAAAAGGACAACTATTAACTCATAACAAGGACCAAAGCGTGCTTACGTTAATGAAAATGGATTCAGTAATTGAACATAATTTCATAAAGCTTTATCCTGAAATGACGCTTGGAGAAATGCTACATGAAGGTGTGGCCAAATCAAATAGAAATTTGTTTCCCGTAGTTGATGAGAATGAAAATTTGGTTGGCATTGTATTATTAGATAGTATTAGAGATGTTATGTTTGACCAAAGCCTTTATGAGACTACTTCAGTTGAAACTTTTATGCGTAATCCTCCAGAAGTCATTATCTATGAAAAAGATTCCATGCAAAAAGTAATGCAAAAATTTCAAGATTCTGGCGCTTGGAATTTACCAGTATTAAAAAGCGAAGTGTATTATGGCTTTGTATCTAAATCAAAATTATTAACTGCTTATCGTCGTGAATTGATTAATTTTACTTCGTAAAACAAACTTATATTTTATCTTGAAATATTTAACCTGGTTCTTCTTTATGTTATCGCTTGGACTTATTATTGGAGGCTATTTTTTAGATGTAGCTTACTCTGAAAAGCTTATTGGTATTGGTGTTGTTGTTTTATTTTTTATTGTATTTCCTTTATTTTCATATTATAGGTGGAAAGACAAAAAAGTAGAAGATTACATGATAACAAAAGAAAATATTGATAAGATGCGAAATCACGAAAAATGATTTTGTTAATTCAAATTACGCCTTTCAATAAAAAATCGTTTCATTATGTTGGAGGCTTCTTCTGCAAATACTCCACCAGTCATTTTAGTTTTTGGGTGTAGCTTTGTGTTTAAATTAATACAACCTCTTTCTTCATCTCTAGCAGCATACACAATATTTGAAATCTGACTCCAATATAAAGCTCCTGCACACATTTGACAAGGCTCTAAGGTTACGTAAAGTGTGCAATTATGTAAATATTTCCCTCCTAAAAAATTAGCAGCTGCAGTAATAGCTTGCATTTCTGCATGTGCCGTAACATCATTAAGTGTTTCAGCAAGGTTATGTGCTCTGGCAATAATTCTGTTTTCAATAACTACAATAGCACCAACAGGAACTTCTCCTTTGTCAAAGGCTACTTCAGCTTCTTGAAGTGCTTTCTTCATAAAATAATTGTCATCAAAAGGATTTTCCATAGTGGTAAAAATACAATTTCATCTTGTACATTTGTAATCGCATGAATAAATTGTTAAACCATATTAATTCACCAAAAGAATTGCGTCAATTAAATCAAGGTGACTTATCTCAACTTGCTCAAGAATTACGTGATTTCATTATTAATATTGTAGCTACCAAGGAAGGTCACTTAGGTGCTAGTTTAGGAGTTGTTGAACTTACAATTGCATTACATTATGTATATGACACTCCTAATGATTTACTTATTTGGGATGTTGGACATCAAGCCTATGGTCATAAAATATTGACAGAGCGAAAAGCTGTTTTTGACACCAATAGACAATTTGAAGGTATTAGCGGTTTTCCAAAGCGTGATGAAAGCAAATATGATACTTTCGGAGTTGGTCATTCCTCGACATCAATATCAGCAGCGTTAGGTATGGCGATTGCAAGTCAAATAAAAGGAGAGGACAAACATCATATTGCAATAATTGGTGATGTTTCAATTGCCAGCGGAATGGCCTTTGAAGGCTTAAATCATGCTGGAGTAACTGATGCTAATCTTCTAGTAATTTTAAATGATAATGCTATTGGAATAGATCCAAGTGTTGGCGCTTTAAAACAATATTTGACCAACGTAAAAAGCGAAACACAAAAACAAGATAATATTTTTGAGGCTCTAAATTTTGATTACTCAGGTCCTATTGATGGTCATGATATTTTTAAAATTATTTCAGAACTAACGCGTTTAAAATCTGTTAAAGGCCCAAAATTATTACATATAATTACTACAAAAGGTAAAGGGTTAAAGCAAGCTGAAGAGAACCAAGTGCAATATCATGCTCCTGGAAAATTTGATGTAATAACTGGTGACATTCCTGTGAAAGTAGAAACTATTGAGCCTCCAAAATATCAAGACGTTTTTGGACATACCATAGTAGAGCTTGCCAAACAAAACGAAAACATTGTTGGAATAACACCAGCCATGCCAACTGGAAGTTCCTTAAAATATATGATGGTAGAAATTCCTGAGAGAGCTTTTGATGTTGGTATTGCTGAACAACATGCTGTTACTTTAGCTGCAGGAATGGCGACTCAAGGGTTAATTCCGTTTTGTAATATTTACTCTACTTTTTTGCAAAGAGCATATGATCAAATAATTCATGATGTTGCCTTACAGAATTTACCTGTCATATTTTGTTTAGATAGAGCTGGACTAGTTGGTGAAGATGGAGCAACGCATCATGGTGTTTTTGATTTAGCGTATTTAAGATGTATTCCAAACTTGATTATTTTTGCTCCTAGAAATGAGATAGAGCTTCGCAATATTATGTACACTTCGCAATTAGGTTTAAATGGTCCAATTGCGATAAGATATCCTAGAGGTAAAGGTGTTACAATTGATTGGAAACAACCTTTCAACAAAACTGAAATTGGTAAAGGAGTCCAATTAAAACACGGAAAAGATTTAGCAATATTAAGTATTGGAACAATTGCCAAACATGTTTCAGAAGCAATCTCAAATATTAACGTTTCACATTATGATTTAAGGTTTGTAAAACCCCTTGATGAAAAATTATTACATCAGCTATTCACTACACATACTCATATTGTTACCATAGAAGACAATTGTATAAAAGGTGGTTTTGGAAGCGCTATTGCAGAATTTGCTATTGTAAATAATTATAAAAATAAAATTACTATACTTGGAATTCCAGATGAATTCATTCAACATGGTAGCCTAGTAGAGCTTCAGAAAAGTATTGGTCTGGATACCGAAAGTATCGAACAAACTATTTGTGCTATTTTAAAAAAATAGTATTAATCCTCAACTGCGTAATAATTAGTTTCTATTTGCGGGTTCTTAGTATTGTTTATGTCGCTCAATACCAATAACACAATAAATGTGAAGAAAAAAACGACAATTACTGCAAGCAGGTTTTTTTTCATGATATCATTATTTAGGCTCAATCAGAACGTAAATATATAACAAAAACCGTTTAAGCGCTTTTTTTTCGATGAAATGTAATTTGCGTTATAAAGTGACTCCTTTTATTTTTTTATAAAGTAAAATGGCATTCCTATCTGATAACAATGCAATATAATGACATATATTTATTAGTCTTTTATACAAATTATCATCAGAAAAATTAATGGTTTCAGGTAGCGTTTGATTAATTAATTTATCATAGCTCGAAGCTTCATTGTTGAAATCATTATTTACAGCATTTGAAAACGTTATTAAAAGTGTATTGATTATTTCAAATCCTGAGATTTCTTTTTCAATAACCTCTTTAGATTGATAAATGTTTTTTACACTTAACTTTATTATATCATTTATTTGGGCTTCATATTTACTCTTATCCAATAGAGCAATGTGAAAATCTCCATTTAACAAACGTTCTTCATTTTTCATAAACACATCAACTGCTTCGTTAATTAAAGAATTGATGGCTAATGCGCGTAAATAACTCACTCGATCTTGTGTGTTTTTTAAGGCGTTATATTTTTTAATATTAATAGAATCTCTTACTAAATTAATTAAATACTCTAGTGCGAAATCCTCTGATATGAGACCTAAATTAATTCCGTCTTCAAAATCAATAATTGTATAGCAAATGTCATCTGCAGCTTCAACCAAAAACGCTAAAGGATGTCTAAAATATCTAATATCATTTTCAATGATGTTGGTCTTTAAATTTAATTCTTCAGCAACATCTAAAAAAGCATTCTTTTCACTTTGAAAAAAACCATATTTCTTATCAGCTATATGCTTTGTTGGCTTTTTGGGCAAAGATTCTTTTGGATATTTTATAAATGCTCCTAAAGTCGCATAGCTCAACCGAAGCCCTCCTTCTCTACCTTCTCTATCTTGAGTTAATATTTTGAAGCCATTAGCATTACCTTCAAAATCACATAAATCCTGATATTCTTTTGGTTTTAGTTGTTTAGCAAACTTTTTACCTTCACCAACCTTAAAAAAATGTCCTATCGCTTTTTCACCTGAATGTCCAAATGGTGGATTCCCAATATCATGAGATAATGCAGCAGCAGCTACAATAGCTCCAAAATCATTAGCCTGATATCCATGAGCCTCTTTTAAATGTGGATGTTTTTCAAGAAGTCTTACTCCTACTTGTCTTCCTAAAGATCTCCCTACAACACTTACTTCTAAACTATGAGTTAAACGCGTGTGAACAAAATCTGTGTCAGATAACGGAATGACTTGAGTTTTATCTTGGAGGCTTCTAAATTCAGAAGAAAAAATAATTCTATCATAATCAACCTCGAAACCTAAACGCGTTTCATCCTGTTCAATCCTGAGGCGTTTGTTAGTATCTCCATAACGTTTTAAAGAAAGTAATTGTTCCCAATTCATAGCAATATAATTAACTGCAATATAAATATTTCAATGTTAAATAATTGTTTCTAATAATAAAATATAATGCCCATTTCGTAACCTTTTCATAACCCTTATGTTACTGAGGTTTAACCTGTAATTAACCTCTTCTTTACACTATGTAGGTTTCTTTGTACCAAGAAATAAATTAGAAAAATATTATTAAATCAAATACAATGAAAAAATTATTATTATCAGGTTTGTTAGTCAGTACTTTAATGCTCACAGGATGCTTTAAAGATGACGACACACCAATTATTATTGAAGAAATAACGATCATCCAAAATGGTGGTGATACAGAAGAAAATCCAGTTATAGATGTTTCAGGTGCCATTACGGCAAACACAACTTGGACTAATAATAACATTTATAAGATTAATCAAAAAGTTGTTGTAGAAGCTGGAGCAACTTTAACAATACAAGAAGGAACCATTATTAAAGGAACTCCAGGAACTGGATCATTAGCTTCTGCATTAATTATTGCAAGAGGATCAAAAATTATTGCTGTTGGGACTGCTTCAGAGCCAATTATTTTTACCTCTACAAGCGATAATATTGAAGTAGGTCAAACCGCAGGAACAAACTTAGATGAAAATGACAGAGGTCTTTGGGGAGGATTAATAGTTTTAGGTAATGCACCATGTTCTTTCTCAGGAGATATTACTGAAGCGCAAATTGAAGGAATTCCTGCTGATGATACATTTGGTTTATATGGTGGCACAGATGCTGCTGACAACTCTGGTGTTATGTCATATATTTCTATTCGTCATGGAGGCGCTTTAATTGGTGAAGGCAATGAGATAAATGGATTAACCTTAGGTGGTGTTGGAAACGGAACTATAATAAATAACATTGAAGTTGTTGCAAATGTAGATGATGGTATAGAGTTTTTTGGTGGAACAGTAAATGCTTCAAACCTTTTAGTTTGGGCTCAAGGTGACGATGCATTAGATATTGACCAAGCCTATTCTGGTACAATTGATAATGCCGTTGTAGTTCTAGGTGATTTTTCTGATCACGCCTTTGAAATTGATGGTCCTGAAGGTTCAGCAACTGGTTCATTTATACTTCAAAACGCAACAATCATTGGAAATATGGTAACTGAAAATGGTGAGTATGCAGATTATAGAAGTGGCGCAACTGGAGTAACAAACAATATATATGCGTATGGATTCAAAGATTCGTCAGATGTTGAATTAGATAATGATGGTGTTGCAGCAAACTACAATAATGGAGATTTAACTTTTGGAACTTGGGAAATAGTTTTGCCAACTGGTGTTACAGATGTGGTTGATTTATTCGTAAATAAGGCCGAAACTGTTACAGTAACTGATTTTGGTGATACTGCTTCAGCAGTAACTCAAGGTACACAAACAGTAGGTGCTATTACTTCAATGTTAGCATGGACATATGCAAATACCGTTGGTAACTTAGGATTCTAATTGTATATCAAAGCTAATATAATATCAAATTTGTTATTCAACAAAATTCAAAATATAAATTACTACTTGTTGGCAAAATTAACAGGTAGTAGTTTTAATTAATTAATTATGAAAAAAAAAATACTCTCACTCTTCATACTTTTATTTTTATCTCTAGGGTATGCAGCTGCTCAAACAGGAACGCTCGATGGAAATATTATTGATGGTGAGTTTGTGGAGCCTATGGCATTTGCTAATGTTTTAATAAAAGGGACAACTATAGGAACAACTTCTGATTTTGATGGTAAATATCAATTAGAATTAGAATCTGGTACTTATACGATAGTGTTTTCATTTGTTGGTTACAATACACAAGAAATTAGTGATGTCGTTATTAAACCAGGTGAAGTAACTACTCAAGACGTAACCTTAAATACAAATTCATTAGAAACTATTGTTATTACAACTTCTGTAAAACGAAATACAGAAAACGCAGTTTTAGATTTTCAGAAAAAATCTGCAGTCGTATTAGATGGTTTATCAGCTCAATCAATTAAAAGTACTGGAGCAAGTAATTTAGCAAGTGCTGTTAAAAATATTCCAGGTGTATCCATAGAAGGTGGAAAATACGTTTATGTTAGAGGATTAGGTGATCGTTACACAAAATCAATTTTAAATGGAATAGACATTCCAGGTTTAGATCCTGATAGAAATACCATACAAATGGATTTATTTCCAACTAATATATTGGATAACGTAATTGTATTAAAATCTGCGTCAGCTGAATATCCTGCAGATTTTACAGGAGGCATAGTTGACATTGTTACGAAAGATTTTCCAACAAGACCAGAATACACTATTTCTTTAGGAACTGGTTACAATCCAGATATGCATTTCAATGATAACTATTTAACTTATACAGGAAGTAATACTGACTTTTTAGGCTATGACGATGGTACTAGAAATTTACCAATTCATAGGTATCAACCTATTCCAGGTACTTTTGAAAATAAGTTACTATTAACTTCATTAACTAGTCGTTTTCAAAAAGAGTTACAAGCGAAGCAAGAAACTAGTAATGCTAATTTTGATTTTGGTGTTACACTTGGAAATCAATATAATATTGGAGATAATAGAATTGGTTATTTAGCCTCTATATCATATAAAAACTCAACGACGTTTTACGAGAATAGAATTGATGGGGCCTATGTAAAAAATAGTTCAGATAGTTCTATCAATAATCTTAACTCTGTATTAGATTCTAAAGGCTCAGAAGGAATAAATAATGTTATACTTAACGGAATGGTTGGTTTAACTTATAAAACAGATACTTCAAAATTTAAATTAAATATACTTCATATTCAAAATGGCGAATCGTCTGCAGGTACTTTTAATCAAGTTATATCACAAGATGGTGTTGGTGGAGGTTTAGAACCTTTATCTAAAAATGCTTTAACTTATACAGAGCGTTCGGTTACTAACCTTTTAGTGAGTGGCACACATCGCTTGAGTACTGATGAAAATGCTTTTAATTTGAATTGGAAATTCTCACCTACATTTTCTAAAGTGATGGATAAAGATCATAGAATTACTCCACTTCAGCAATCTGGAGAAGGTGATTATTTTATTAGTCCATCTGCATCTACTTTCCCCATTCAACTTTGGAGAAACCTAATTGAAGAAAACTGGGTAGGGAAAATAGATTTAGACAAAACTATAAATTTATTTGGACAACAAGCCAAGCTTAAATTTGGTGGTGCCTATGCTTATAAATTTAGAGATTTTAGCATTGATGATTATACCTTTAACATTAATGGAGATGATTCATTTATCGCAGATGGAAATGTAGATAATTTATTAGATTCTGATAATATTTGGAATCCAACATCAGACTCTGGTACACATCTTGTGTTTGGAGATCAATTTAATGCTAATGATGCGTATGAAGGAGAGCAAACTATAGCAGCAACATATTTTTCAGCAGAATTTAACCTAACAGAAAATTTTAAATCTGTTTTAGGTATTAGAACTGAACTTTTTAATTCTTATTACACAGGTCAAAATAACTCGACTGTTTATAACAGAGAATTAATCTTAGATGAATTAGATTTTTTTCCTTCTGTTAACTTAATATATGCTTTAACAGATAATTCAAATCTTAGAAGCTCATATTCTCGTACCACTGCAAGACCATCGTTTAAAGAGGCTTCGGTTGCACAAATTTTTGACCCTATTACTAATAGGTTATTTATTGGTAACATTGATTTAGTGCCAACATATGTAAACAACCTTGATTTAAGGTATGAACGTTTTGGAGAAAAAGGACAAATGTTTGCAATTAGTGGTTTTTATAAAGATTTTACAGACCCAATTGAGCAAGCTTTCTTTTTACAAGCTCCAACTCAATTAACTGTTGACAATTTAGGAAGTGCTAAAGTATATGGTGTAGAATTAGAAATTAGACAGCGCCTTGGTTTTATCTCTGAAGGTTTAAATAACTTGAAGTTTAATGCCAACGCATCACTTATAAAATCTGCACTTACAATGTCTGATGATGAATATAATAGTAGAACTTTAGCATCAAGAGATGGCGAAAATATTAATAGAGAAAGAGATTTACAAGGTCAAGCGCCTTATTTACTTAATTTTGGTTTAGATTATAACAACTCTGAAATGGGATTACAAACTGGATTATTTTACAATATGCAAGGAGAAACGCTTGAAGTTGTTGGTATTGGTTTAGTTCCTGATGTTTATACAAAAACATTTAAAAGTTTAAATTTTACATTAAACAAATCTATTGGAGAACAAAAACGCTCAAGTATCGACATAAAAGTATCTAACGTACTAGGAAGCGACAGAGAAAGTGTGTATAAATCGTTTAAAGCACAGGATCAAATATTCTCATTAAGAAGTCCTGGAACAGAATTTTCTCTAGGCTACACTTATAAATTTTAATAAATAAATTAAGAATTAGTCATAAAAAAAGCTCCCTAAATAAGGAGCTTTTTTTTATGTTTAGTTTTGTTATTTATTTCTAACCGCCACTTTGGTTTTATCTTTCCACTCGTTTACACTAGCAACTCTTGAGTTGATATAATCAACTTCCTTAAGAGATTTGTTAGTCCAAAAAAACCATTTTCCAACTTTTTTACCATTCAAGTAGTTTCCAACCGCTAACTTTTCACCTTTAACATCATAGCTAGTCCATGTTCCATGCAATTTTCCTTCGGCATTAAAAGTCCCTTTTTGTTGTACTGTTCCGTCTTCATAATAATATGTAGCCTCAGTAATATCTCCTTGTTTTTCAATTTTCACATTCGTATCAGCTTGCCCAAAAGTGGATCCTGATACAAATAGAAGTGCTATTAATAGAATACTTTTCTTCATAACGCGTATTTAGGTTTAAATTAATTTGCCGACAAATCAAATATAGCTATTAATTAACATTATAGCAACTATTACTTAACATTAAATTTACATTGAGTTTTCAATAAATTGATTATTAACGATTTAATTGTTTTAGACAATAATCAATTAGTTTAATGATTTAATAATATTGTGTTTACAATTACCTTATTTAGGTATTAGATATTTGCATTGTCTTAAGACAAACAATTAGTATTTCATATAATCTATTAGTTTTTGTCGACTACATTATTATGATTACTAATAACTGCCTTTGGCCAAGGCAGTTTTTTTATTATATAATAATATTTAGGAAACATTAAGTTAACATTGGTTTTAGTTATTTGCAGTGACAAAAACTAATACTTATCATGAAACTTAAAATTTCTCTTAGTGCATTTTTACTATTATGCATTTTCAATGTTAATTCACAAGAATTAGAATCTCCAAAATTTGGGAAAGGTTTATTTAACTTAGTAGGACAAGACAGTTCATGGACCATGAAAATTGGTACGCGTATGCAACTACTAGCAATTTCAAGCACAGGAAAAGGTGAATCTCCAGAGACAAATATGCTTGTTAGGCGTGCACGATTAAAGTTTGATGGTTATGCATTTAGTCCTAAATTAAAATATAAAATTGAGCTTGGTCTCTCTAATCGAGATATAGGTAAAGCATCTTCATTTACAAATGATGCACCAAAATACATACTGGATGCTGTTTTAAAATGGAATTTCTATGAAAATTTTGAGCTTTGGTTTGGTCAAACAAAACTACCTGGAAACAGAGAGCGAGTAGTTTCTTCAGCTAATCTTCAACAAGTAGATCGATCACTATTAAATAGTAGATTTAATATAGATCGTGATATGGGAATGCAATTACGTCACCATTTTAAATTATCGAATAATTTTGTTGTAAAGGAAGTATTCTCTATTGCACAAGGTGAAGGACGAAATATTACTACAGGAAACCTTGGAGGTCATCAATATACTGGTCGAATAGAGTTATTACCTTTTGGGAATTTTTCTAGTAAAGGTGATTACAAAGGTTCAGATCTAAAAAGGGAAGCTACTCCAAAATTTGCTTTAGGAGTTACCTATGACCACAATAACAACGCTGTGAAAAACAGAAGTAATCAGGGATCATACATGGAAACTGATACTGGATTTTTTGAAACTAACATCAATACTTTATTTATTGATGCCATGTTTAAATACAAAGGCTTTTCATTTATGGCTGAATATGCAGATAGAAATGCTTCAGATCCTTTTGCTAAAAACTCTGATGATAGTTTAACAGGAGATGTTGTTCAAGTTGGTAAAGGTTTGAATTTGCAATCTGGAATTTTATGCAAAAATGATTGGGAAGTATCAGCACGATACACCAACATAAAACTGGATGAAACAATAACTGGTAAAATACCAGAGAGTCAATATACACTTGGTGTTTCAAAATATATAGTTGGACATAGCCTTAAAGTACAAACAGATTTAAGTTATTTAGACTTAGATGGAGGTAATAATGAAATAATGTACAGATTACAATTTGATATTCATTTTTAAAAAATAACATTAACATAACATATCTGACTTAAACAGTCAAGATATTTGCAAAAATCAAAATTTATGGACAATATGTATTTATTCATGTTAATTGCAATCACTGTATTAGCTGTTGCTGATATTATTGTTGGTGTAAGTAACGATGCTATTAATTTCTTGAATTCCGCAATTGGCTCAAAAGCTATTTCTCTGAAAACAATCATGATTGTTGCAAGTTTAGGAATTTTTATAGGTGCCGTATTCTCCAGCGGAATGATGGAAGTTGCTAGAAAGGGAATTTTTATTCCTGCCCAATTTGAGTTTGGTGAAATCATGCTCATTTTTATGGCTGTTATGATTACAGATATCTTATTATTGGACTTCTTTAATACTCTTGGTCTTCCTACATCTACTACTGTTTCCATCGTATTTAACTTATTGGGTGCAGCTGTTGTTATGTCGTTAATCAAAATTAGTGCATCAGATAGTGAAACTTTTGCAGATTTAGGCAACTACATTAATACAGAAACAGCTCTAACTATTATTAGCGGGATTTTATTATCTGTAATAATAGCATTCACTGTTGGTGCTATAGTGCAATGGGTATCAAGGGCTATTTTTACATTTAACTATGAAAAAAGAATAAAGAATTTTGGAGTTGTGTTTGGAGGTGTTGCATTAACAGCTATTACTTATTTTATATTCTTAAAAGGATTAAAAGGAACACCTTATTATAGCGATCTTAAAGGTTTATTAGTAGGCAACGAAATATTCATCATACTTGGAAGTTTTGTCTTTTGGACCATATTTTCTTATTTATTCGAAAAAATCACAAAGAAAACTGTTCTTCTTTTTGTTATTGCTGTAGGAACTTTTGGTTTAGCATTAGCCTTTTCAGGAAATGACTTAGTAAATTTTATTGGTGTGCCAATGGCTGCATATCATTCTTATGAAGCTTGGGTTGCTGGAGGTATGGATGCTTCAATGTCCATGGCAGTATTAGATAAAAAAGTGCCTGCAGAACCATTATTGCTATTCATTGCTGGAGGTATTATGGTTTTAACCTTATGGTTTTCTAAAAAAGCAAAAACAGTTGCCGAAACAGAAATTAGTTTATCTCGTCAAGGAGAAACGCATGAAAAATTTGAGCCAAATAGACTTTCAAGAAGTGTTGTAAAAGGAACAACTCAACTTTCAAATTACTTTAGTGCAATAGTACCAACATCAATTCAGAAAAATATTGCTAAAAGTTTTAAAAAATCAGATTTTATATTAACAAAAGACCAAAGTATTGATGCTCCTGCATTCGATATGATTCGTGCTTCTGTTAACTTAATGGTCGCTGGTGTATTAATTGCTATTGCTACATCAATGAAATTACCTCTATCTACAACCTATGTGACTTTTATGGTTGCTATGGGAACATCGCTTGCTGATCGTGCTTGGGGAAGAGAAAGTGCTGTATATCGTGTTGCTGGTGTTTTAAACGTTATTGGTGGATGGTTTGGAACAGCAATAGGAGCATTTTTTGCTTCAGGAATTGTGGTTTTCTTGATTAATTGGAACCCAAAAGTAATGACACCTATTCTATTATTAATAACTGTTGTATTATTATATAGAAACTATAAATCTCATAAAAAAAGCTCTAATAAAATTGTAGAAGAGGATAGTTTAACAAAAGCTGAAAGTAGTTCGCTTCAAGGGGTTATTCAAGAAAGTGCTAAAAATATTTCTAAAGTTTTAAAGCGTACTAATAGAATTTATTCTAACGCCATTGTTGGACTTGCAAGACAAGATATCAGCTTACTTAAAAAGAGCAAAAATCAGGTGGTTAAATTAACTGATGAAGTTGATGATTTACGAGATAATATCTTCTTCTTTATTAAGAATTTAGATGAATCAAGTGTCGAAGCAAGTGGTTTTTATATTAATATTTTAAGTCACCTACAAGATATGTCTCAATCTTTAGAATACATTTCTAAAGTATGTCATAAACACATTAACAATAATCACAAGAAACTTAAGTTCAATCAAATTAAAGAGCTTAAAGAAATTGATGATAAACTCGAAACATTATTTAGTGATATGGAAACAGCCTTTAAATCAGGCACTTTTGAGGATATTGGCAATATAATTAATGAGAAGAAGGAAGTTTATGATTTAGTAAAAGATAAAATTCAAAAACAAGTTAAACGCACAAGAACCGAAGAATCTTCTAGTCCTAAAAACACTACACTTTATTTTAGTGTGTTAATAGAAACAAAGGATCTTATGAATGCAACTATGAATTTACTTGAAGAATATCATGATGCTTTTGATATTACGGTAAGACCAGCAACTCTTCCAGAAGATATTGATGTTATCATTGATAAAGATCCTAAAAAAGGTGAGTAGTAAAAACAAATGACAATAAAAAAAGCACCTATTAGTTAGGTGCTTTTTTTATGTCGTTTTCTAAGATTGTATCCTTTTTACCATAAAGTAATTCGGCAACAATAATTAAATTTTTTATCATGTCATTGACATTATCATTGTCATTCACTAATGAGGAAGCCATATCAACAGTAATTAAATCTTTACGTATTAATTTATCTATATCTAAATGTTCTGTATGGATATTAGCCTTAGCCTCTTCCTTTATTTTAGAAAGTATCTTGTAATATTTACTGTTTTCCTTTTCTGTTCTGAATAAGTATATAACTCGTAGCACTTTAGCCACACGTTTTCTAAGCTTATCATATTCTTTTTTAATATGCTTGTTTTCGGAGTTTAAATACAATGTGATATTTCGGCTCATTTCATTCACATCTTTAATAATTTCTACCATCCTTCTATTTGCAATTTTTATTTCACCTACTTCCCTATTTTGCTCTTCACTTAAATTTAATGTGCTCTGTGCTTTTATAGCATATTTTATGATCTCTCCATATATATGCTTTATTTTAGTAGCATACAACTCTCTAATATCAGTTTCAAAAAGAATATTTGATTTTTTTATAAGCTTTTTAAGTTTTAGCTCTGATTTTATATCTTCTCTGTGAATGTTTAAGGCATGTGAAACAATCTCAAAAATTGCATTTTTGAATAAATATTTAGATTCTTTTAATAAAGCTGATATCGCTGTTTCAGGGTATTTTAAAACATCTTTAACCAAAAATTTAGGCTCATCAATAGCTTTTTCTGGGTCTATCTTCACTGGAATTATTTTCTCAACCATTCTAGCAATAGGGTTTACAAACCAAACTAATAAAAACGTGTTAATAATATTAAACGTGGTGTGAAATAACGAAATAGCAACAGGAATAGCCAATGCAGATACATAAGGAGATTCTGAACCTACTTTCTGAGTTAACCAAGCTACAAAATTTAAAAATGGATAAAACAAAATAAGCATCCATAAAACACCAATTAAATTAAATACCAAATGAGCTCTCGCAGTCCTTTTTGCCTGATAATTAGCAACAAAAGCGGCTAAATTTGCTGTTATCGTTGTGCCAATATTTTCACCCAATACCATTGCAGCTGCTAATTCAAACGGAATCCAACCTTGCGCACACATAATAAGCGTTAATGCCATTGTTGCACTTGACGATTGAATGACAACCGTTAATATAGTTCCAATGAGCAAAAACAAGAGAATTGAAAGGTAGCCTAAATCAGTATATTTGCTTAAGAACTCCAAAATTTCTGGATTGCTCTTAATGTCTGGCATGGCCTCTTTCAAAAATTGTAATCCAATGAATAAAAGAGCAAAACCAATAATAAAATTTCCCCAATTTTTAGTTTGATCTTTCTTTGCAAATGTAAATGCAAATCCAAATCCAACCAATGGCAATGCAATAGTGCTCATGCTTACTTTAAACCCAAGAATTGTGATTAACCAAGCCGTAATTGTGGTTCCAATATTGGCTCCCATTATTACACCAATGGATTCTGTAAGTGTTAGTAATCCTGCATTAGAAAAACTTACAACCATTAAGGTTGTTGCAGAAGATGATTGAATAACTGAGGTAATAAAAAATCCTGTGATAATCCCTAAAAAGCGATTAGAGGTCATTGTCGCTAAAATGGAGCGCATTTTATTTCCTGCAAGTTTTAAAAGTGCATCACTCATCACTTTCATACCAAACAAGAAAACTCCGAGTGCTCCAATTAATTGAAGCACTTCAAAAATTCCGTATTGCATATTTAGTTAGTTAATTAGGTTTTGTCAACTATATTATTAATTAAAGATAAAATTAAAAATTTATTTCCAAAAAGCTTATGACATATGTCATGTTATAAAAATCCACTAAATTCGTAGAAACTAATCGCTTTTATCAGATGAAAAAACATATATTTTTTGCTATCGTTATCGCCTTTTTTATGTCTTGTGAAAAAGAGCTTACTTCAGAACAACTTTTAAATAATGCCATTGCATACCATGATCCAAATAATTTATGGGACGCTTTTAATTCAGATTTTCATATCACTATGGAAACTCCAAATGCACCAAATAGAGAAAGTGATATTACTATTAATAATCCTGAAAGCGCCTTTTACCTGAAAGCTGTTAGAGATACAACAATGATTGAATATAAAGTAAGCGGTGACAATTGCAGTATTGCCTTTAATGGCAGTGCTAAATTTACAGAGGAAGAAGCGAAAGCAAATAGCCTTAATTGCGATAGAGCAAAAATGTACAAAAACTACTATTCGTATTTATATGGTTTACCTATGAAGTTAAAAGATCCAGGAACTCATGTTTCTGACGCTGTTGAACGCAAGACCTTTAAAGGTAAAGACTATTTGGTTTTAAAAGCTACATATGATGAAGAAGTTGGTACAGATATCTGGTACTTTTATTTTAATCCTGAAACTTATGCTATGGAAATATATCAGTTTTTTAAGAAAGATGAAGCTGGTAACCAAAATGATGAAACTGGAGAATATATATTACTAACAGAAGAAATGGTAGTTAATGACATTAAATTACCAAAAGTAAGAGCTTGGTACTATAACAAAGACGATAAATATTTAGGAACAGATATTTTAAAATAAAAAAAGCACCTCTTTCGAGGCGCTTTTTTTATAAACTTCATTTATTTATTCTTATGATGAGATTACCATTTCCATGGTAATTCATTAAGATCCACACATTAAACAATCATCACCTTCAGCAGCTTTTGCTTGTGCAATGAGAGCTTTCATTTCGTCTGGTGACATAGGCTCGACTTCAGCTGTTTCTTTGGCAAATTTCACAGCGGTTTGTGCTGCTTTTTCTTTTTGCTTTTCAACAATACTAGCATCTATTTGAGCTACCTCAACAACGTCTGCTACTTCAGCAACAGGTTCCTCTTTCTTTTTAGTATCTAAGGTGAACTTAATAGCATCAACCGCACTCTTAGTACGTAAGTAATACATTCCTGTTTTTAAGCCACTTTTCCATGCATAAAAATGCATTGATGTAAGCTTTGCCATTGTTGCACCTTCCATAAATAGGTTAAGTGATTGTGATTGGTCAATAAAATATCCTCGTTGACGTGACATGTCAATAATGTCTTTCATGCTTAGTTCCCAAACGGTTTTATAAAGCTCTTTAATATCTTGAGGAATTTCATCTATATGTTGTACAGAACCATTGGCTCTCATTATATCTTGTTTCAAACCTTCGTTCCAAAGACCAAGTTCAACAAGGTCTTCAAGTAAATGTTTATTTACTATAATAAACTCACCAGATAATACACGACGTGTATAAATGTTTGATGTATAAGGTTCAAAACATTCGTTATTTCCTAAAATCTGTGATGTACTCGCAGTTGGCATTGGTGCTACTAATAAAGAGTTACGTACTCCATTTTTAAGCACTTGTTTACGTAGTTTTGCCCAATCCCAACGTCCACTTAAATCTTCGTCATTAATGTTCCAAAGATTGTGTTGGAATTCACCTTTACTTATTGGAGAACCTTCATAAGTTTGGTAAGAACCATCAATTTTTGCTTCTTCCATACTTGCAGTTACTGCAGCAAAATATAAAGTTTCAAAAATTTCTTGATTTAGCTTTTTAGCTTCATCACTTGTAAAAGGCAAACGCAATTTAATAAACGTATCTGCCAAACCTTGAACACCTAATCCTATTGGTCTGTGACGGAAATTGGAGTTTTCAGCTTCCTTAACAGGATAGTAATTTCTGTCAATTACTTTGTTTAAGTTTTTGGTTACGCGCTTGGTGATTCTGAATAATTCTTTATGATCAAACTCACCATTTTTAATGAACATTGGTAACGCAATAGACGCCAAATTACAAACAGCAACTTCATCTGGAGAGGTGTACTCCATAATTTCAGTACATAAATTTGAAGAACGAATAGTTCCCAAATTTTTCTGATTTGATTTGCGATTGGCTGCATCTTTATAAAGCATGTATGGTGTTCCTGTCTCAATTTGAGATTCCGTAATTTTTTCCCATAGCTCTCTTGCTTTAATAGTTTTACGCCCTTTTCCAGCAGCTTCATACTTTAAATATAATGCTTCAAACTCTTCACTATGAGTTTCTGGTAATCCTGGACATTCGTTTGGACACATAAGCGTCCAATCTGCATCTTCTTGAACACGTTTCATGAATAAATCTGATATCCACATTGCGTAGAATAAATCTCTTGCACGCATTTCTTCTTTACCATGATTCTTTTTCAAATCAAGAAAATCAAAGATATCAGCATGCCAAGTTTCAATATAAATTGCAAAACTTCCTTTACGTTTTCCTCCTCCTTGATCTACATAACGTGCTGTATCGTTAAACACTTGCAGCATTGGTACAATACCATTTGATGTCCCATTTGTACCAGCAATGTAACTTCCTGTAGCACGAACATTATGTATAGCTAGACCAATTCCTCCAGCTGATTGTGAAATTTTTGCAGTTTGTTTTAACGTATCATAAATACCATCAATACTATCATCTTTCATTGTTAATAGAAAACAAGACGACATTTGAGGTTTTGGTGTGCCAGCGTTAAATAGTGTTGGTGTTGCGTGTGTGAAATATTTTTTAGACATGAGCTCATAGGTCTCAATGGCAGCGTCTAAATCATTTAAGTGAATTCCAATAGAAACACGCATTAGCATGTGTTGTGGACGTTCGGCTATTTGTCCATTTAATTTTAAAAGGTATGAGCGCTCAAGAGTTTTAAATCCAAAATAATCATAACCAAAATCGCGGTTATAAATAATAGTAGAGTCTAACTTCTCCTTATTATCCATAATGACTTGGTGAACTTCATCAGATAAAAGAGGTGCTTTTTTTCCAGTTCTAGGGTTTACGTATGTATATAAATCTTCCATAACTTCACTAAATAATTTTTTAGTGTTCTTATGTAAATTTGAAACAGAGATTCTTGCTGCCAAACGTGCGTAATCAGGATGAGCAGTAGTCATTGTAGCTGCAATTTCAGCGGCAAGATTATCAAGTTCACTGGTGGTTACACCATCATATAAACCTTCGATTACTCGCATTGCTACTTTTAAAGGATCTACAAGTTCGTTTAAGCCATAGCACAATTTTCTTACTCTGGCTGTAATTTTGTCAAACATTATTAATTCTTTTCTGCCGTCTCTTTTTACTACATACATATTATTTCATTTATTTATCTTTTCTGATGCGCCTTCAGAAAAGAGGTTAGTTAGTTAGTCTTTATTTGTAACATCTTGTTTTTCAACAAGATATAAATATACTGCTTTATTATAATTCAATTATAAAAAGGATACTTTCTGAATGATCAGAATTCATTTCTTATTATAACTTAAATAACTTAAAAATTCCGATTAAAAATCGGCATCAAAACTGAATTTATCCTTTTCTTCTTCTTTATTGAGAACACCTGCTTTTTGGTATTCTGAAACTCGCTTTTCAAAGAAATTAGTTTTCCCTTGTAAAGAAATCATGTCCATAAAATCAAAAGGATTTGTTGAGTTGTAAACTTTATCACAACCAAACTCGGTTAGCAATCTATCAGTTACAAACTCTAAATATTGCGTCATTAATTTAGCATTCATTCCTATTAAACTAGCAGGAAGAGATTCTGTAATAAATGAGCGTTCAATATCTAAAGCATTAGTCAATATAGATGTAATTCTTTCTTTTGGCACCTTATTTATAATGTGATGTTGATGCAAATGCACCGCGAAATCACAATGCAACCCTTCGTCTCTTGATATAAGTTCGTTAGAGAACGTTAACCCTGGTAATAAACCACGCTTTTTAAGCCAAAAAATAGAACAAAAGCTTCCAGAAAAAAAGATACCTTCAACAGCTGCAAACGCAATTAATCGCTCTGCAAAACTTGGTGAATCAATCCATTTTAAAGCCCAATCCGCTTTTTCCTTAATAGCAGGAAATACCTCAATAGCTTTAAACAGATCATCTTTTTCTTTTTCATCTTTTACATACGTATCAATTAATAATGAATATACTTCAGAGTGTATATTTTCCATCATAATTTGAAATCCGTAAAAGAATTTAGCTTCCGTATATTGTACTTCAGACACAAAATTTTCGGCTAAGTTTTCATTTACAATACCATCACTAGCAGCAAAAAAAGCTAAAACATGTTTAATGAAATAACGTTCATCATCATTTAATTTAGTATTCCAGTCTGTAATGTCTTGATGTAAATCAATCTCTTCAGCTGTCCAAATACTAGCTTCTTGTTTTTTGTACCATTCCCAAATATCATGATGTTGAATTGGAAAAATCACAAATCTATCTTTATTTTCGGCTAAAATTGGTTCTATCTGATTCGACATTGATTATTATTGTTTTTGTGTGTTTTTATGACTTTTTTTGGTGAGATTTGGGACTAACAAAGATTCAAAAATGTAGACGATAATGAAAGGTTTACTTATAAACATTGTTAACAAGTTTTTAACAACGAGTGGTGTTTTTCTTACATTCAAAAATTAAATAAATTTTAATTCAAGTAGCTGATTTTCAAGTATTTAAATAAGTTACGAAAAATGAAATCCTAATGACACAAGGGGTTTCTGGCGTTTTTAGGTTTAGGAAAAGTAGAAGAATTTGAGTGCTTGGTTATATTTATTTTTTGAAAAATAAAAAGTGAGAATGGTTACATTCTCACTTTCCCCTAATAATTAACTAAACTAACTAAAACTATAATAAAACAATGATAGTTTTCTTTTCAAAAAGGAAAAACAAAAAAACCAGAATTGCTTCTGGTTTTTATTGATTAATAGCATTTAATCTAAAAGTGGTTCCCTAAACTCACTTTATATTGTAATAATAGAATATACCCTATCTGATAATTCATAGTACAAATATGGTGAAAATCACACACTGAAATCAATTCTTAATGTATGGTTGGTAGTAATTCATGTATAGTTGGTAGTATTGAATATGCTTTAAATTAGTAATTTTACAGAAATAGTTGAATACTAGTTTTTAAATTAAATTCATCTTATAAATTTTAATTAATGATAAACGCTGTTATAGTTGATGATGAGCCTAAAGCCATTCAAAGTCTTTCTTGGGAACTTACAAATTTTAGTGATGAAATAACTATTCTAGCTACGTTTTCAAATCCTGAAGAAGCCTTAGCATTTTTGAAAAATAACACACCTGATTGTTTGTTTTTAGATATACAAATGCCAACAATGGATGGCTTTCAATTTTTAGACCATCTCACCAATCGTGATTTTCCTGTGATTATTACAACAGCGTATGATGAATATGCTATAAAAGCTCTAAAACACGAAGCCATTGATTATTTACTAAAACCCATTGATTCAGATGATCTTAATGAAACTATTGAAAGAATTAAAAAATATAATTCTAAACTTTTCCCTATAGAGAAATTAGAAGAATTCTTTATTAATGGTAATGGTGCTCCTTCGCGGCAGAAAGTCACTATAAATTCTGATGGGAAACTAATATTCTTAAATATAAATGACATTATTTTCGTGCAATCTGATGGAAACTATAGCACCATACACTTAACCAACAATCAAAAAAAGGTAGTTACAAAAAAGCTTAAAGACATTAACCATATATTACCGCAAAGCAGTTTTTTTAGAACACACAATTCTTACATTGTTAACCTTCATAAAATTAAAGAGTTTTTAAAAACAGAAGGCTACCTTATTATGGAATCAAATCATAAAATTCCTGTTGCTAGGCAAAGAAAATCTGAATTTTTAGGTAAGCTATAATGAGTTATTTAATCTATACATATAAACTACTAAAAAGAGAGGTTGTCCTTTTATTTCTAATTTTTTTAGCAAGTATTTATTCTGGATTTGCTCAAAATAATTATGATCAAGAATTTGAAAATAATTTAGATGAAATTTTATTTACAAGAACTACAAATTATAGTGAACTAGAATCTCTATTTAGATCGTTTAAAAATGATTCTGTAAAAATGAGACTCCTAAATGATAGAGTTGTTGAAGCAAGTTACTTTGAAGCAGAAAGCTATGCTTTGAATGCATTGGGAATAATATACAGAAATCTATCTATGTATGAAAAAGCTATAGATTTCCATGAATATGCTGAAGAAATCGCAACTTACAGTGAACATTTAGAGCTTAAAGTTTTAAGTTTAAACCTGTTAGGCGTTGTTTATCGCAGATTGGATTTAGTGAGCTCCGCACTTGACTACCATTCGCAAGCATTAGAATTTGCTAGAACAGTAAACCCAACTACAGATGAGTTAAGACTTAGTATTGCAGTTTCTTTAAATAGCATTGGAAACATCTACCTTACTCTTAAACAATATGACTTAGCATTAGAGCAGTTTAATAAATCTCTTAAAATTGAAAAGGAAACAGAAAACCAACTTGGACTAGCTATAAATTATCAGAACATTGGTTATGCAAAAGAACAGAAAGGGCTTTTAAATGAAGCGCTAAAGGATTATGAAACCTCATTAATGTATAATGAAAAAATCAACTCTAAAATAGGTCGTGTTATTTGCAACAATAGCATAGGGAAAATATACATCAAGCAAAAGAAATATGATGAAGCACAGTCAATTCTGCAAGATGCTCTTGCTAAAGCTTTAGAGGTTGCTGACCAATATTATATTGCGACATCATATATGAATTTAGGCTGGCTACAAAGCTTAACTAACAAAGAAGGTTTAGCCGAACAAAATTTAATGAAAGCATTAGAAATATCTCAAACTTATAATCTATTATCTTCAAAAATTGAAGCACATCAATTTTTATCAGAGAATCATGAAAAAACCGGTAATTACAATGCTGCCTTAAGAGATTATAAAATTGCTGATTCATTAGAGCAAACTATCAATAATCAGAGAAACTTATCATACATTAATGACTTAACGATTAAGTATGAAAGTGAGAGTAAAACCAATACGATTAATACTCTAGCAAATGAGAATGAATTGGTAAAATCTACACTTGAAAAAAACAGATTATCATTGCTATTTGCTCTATTAGCTATTATTCTAATAACTGTAGTGCTATTTATTTTCAATAGGCAAAAACAAATTACACAAGAGAAAAAGATCTTGACACTTGAGCAAAACATGCTTAAAAGTCAAATGAATCCGCATTTTATTTTCAACTCGCTTAATTCAATTAAACTCTACATTATTAATAATGAAAAAGAAAATGCTGTATACTATTTAAATAAATTTGCGAAATTGATTCGTAAAATTTTAGTGGTTTCAAATGAAAAAGATATTTCCTTAGCAGATGAGCTAGACACTATGAAGCTTTATATGAATATTGAAAACATTAGATTTTCTAATGAAATTGATTTTAAAATTAATATTGATAAAAGCATAAATCCAGAGAATATTCGAGTGCCATCATTAATCTTACAGCCTTTTTTAGAAAACTCATTATGGCATGGCTTATCTTCTAAAACTGATGATAAACGTATAGTTATAGATGTACAAAAAGATGATGATGACTATATTACAATATCAATTACAGATAATGGTGTTGGACGGAAAGTTTCTCATGAACGTAAGCTTAAGAAAACATTAAAACGCAAAAGTGTAGGCATTGAAATAACTAAAGAACGCTTATTCAATTTTTCTAAACGTTTTGCTAGAATGTATGATTTAAAAATTGAAGATTTATTTGACACTCAAAATAATGCATTAGGAACAAAGGTTGTTTTAAATATTCCAGTATAATTATTTGTTCATTTTTGTAGCCACTTTTTCTAGCTCCAGGTACCAATCTTCACCAAATTTTCTAATCAAAGCTTCCTTTACAAATTTATAAACTGGAACTTGCAGCTCTTTTCCAAGCGTACAAGCATCATCACAAATTTGCCAATGATGATAATTAACAGATGAAAACTCACTGTAATCTTTAACTCTTACTGGATACAAATGACAAGACACAGGTTTTTTCCAAGAAACATCTCCTTGATTATATGCCTCTTCAATAGCGCAAAGAGCAGTGTTATACTCATCAAAAATAACGTATGCGCAATCAGCTCCATCAATTAATGGTGTTTCAAATTCACCTTCTTCAGTTGTTGTGAATTTACCTTGCGCTTCAATTGCCTCAATGCCTTCTTTTCTTAAATAAGGCTTAATAATAGGATAAATCTCATCCAGAATTTTTGTTTCAGCTTCTTCAAGAGGAGCTCCAGCATCACCATCAACACAACAAGCTCCTTTACAGGCTGATAAATTACACACAAAATCTTTTTCAATAATATCCTCAGAAACTATTGTTTTTCCTAATTGGAACATCCTTTAAACGCTAAAATTCGTCACAAAAGTAGATAAACTTTACCTTTATTTAATGTTTAATATTACTTTAATAGATTACTTTTGCGCAAATTTTATAAACGAAAGTAATGCAGCTTAATTTTAAAGAAATATTTACAGCATTTATGGTGTTATTTGCTGTAATTGATATTATTGGGAATATTCCAATAATTATTGATTTGCGTAAGAAGGTTGGTCATATTCAAAGTGAAAAGGCATCGTTAATTGCTGGAGTAATTATGATTGTATTTCTATTTTTAGGTCAGAGTTTACTGTCTCTTATTGGAATTGATGTGAACTCTTTTGCTGTTGCAGGTGCTTTTATTTTGTTTTTTATAGCACTAGAAATGATTCTAGGGATTACGCTTTATAAAGATGATGAAGATGGAGCTATAACTGCATCAGTTTTTCCATTAGCGTTTCCATTAATTGCTGGTCCAGGAAGTTTAACAACTTTACTATCTTTAAGAGCAGAATTTCGAATAGAGAATATCATTATCGCTGTTATTTTAAATGTAATCTTTATTTATATTGTACTTAAAACTTCTGCTAGAATTGAACGTTTTATTGGCAAAAATGGAATTGGTATTATTAGAAAAGTATTTGGAGTGATTTTATTAGCTATTGCAGTTAAATTATTTGCTCATAACATTAAAGCCTTACTTATATAACTATGAGAGTTTTTACGTATATCTTAACAATTATTGCGATATTATTAATTGGTTACAATATAACACAAATTAATTTTGACACTCCTTTTAAAGGCGAAAGCATGACAGCCTTAATTACCATTTTTGCGGGACTTTGCGCTATTATCTTACTTGCTATTTTAAGGATTTCAAAAAAAATTGAACGCATAATAAGGAAATAAAATGTTTGATGTTGTCATTATTGGTGGTGGAGCAGCTGGCATGTCTTGTGCTTTAGTTTTAGGTTCAGCCAATAAAAGATCATATGTTTCTGATAAGCATATTGGAGTTTTTACACATCAAAAAGCATCACATTTACAAAATGCTTTATTCAATAATGTTTTAGGAATACAACCTGGTACCACAGGAACCTCAATTCTTGAAAGTGGTAAATTACAGCTTGCAAATTTATATCCTCATATCACTCAAATAGATGATGAGAAAATTTGTGAAATTAAAAAAATTGCCGATGTCCTTCAGATTACTTCAAATAAAACAACATATACAGCAAAAATTGTAGTGGTTGCTGTTGGCTACACCAACTTGCTTAATATTAAAGGATTAGAGAAGTATATTAAACCTCATCCAAGAACTATTTCTGAAAAAAATCGAATTTGGCTGGAAAACATTGATCACCTTATTACTGAGAATTTATATGTCGCTGGCACTTTAGCTGGTTGGAGAAGTCAATTTGCTATTGCTTCAGGAAGTGGCGCTCATGTTGCTACAGATATATTAACACTTTGGAATGATGGAAAGCATACCAAGATTCATGATAAAGTATAGATCGAGATTAATTAGCTATCAATTCATTTACGCGATTTAGCATCACGTCATTGCTGTTGATAATTTGTGTATATGCTTCATCACCAAATAACTGTTCTGCAAGTTTTGCCTTAATGTAAAGTTTTACTTCATCAGCATAAGCAACAAAAGTTATTTTATAACGGGCCCTTGTATTATAGTAGTTATTAAGGCGTGTAAGCATATCTTCAGATACTACATAATTATTGATGAAACCCTCTCTGGTTATATCCTGGAAATCTACTCTGTTAGCATCTAAATCTTCAAATACGAAATAATCTAAAACTCCACTTCTTAACAATATATCTATAGTTTGATTCTCCATTTTCTTATTAAGAGGCACAAATTCGTCAGGAATAATACCTCCTCCTCCATATACTGTTTTTCCTTTAGGAGTTGTGAACTTTAAAGAATCGGCTACTTCTATTCGGTCTTCGTTAGACAATTCACCATTTTCTATGCGCTTATAGTATTCATGATAATAATCTTTATTTCCATTTTTGTAAGACCGTTGTATAGAGCGACCTGTTGGTGTATAGTATCTTGAAATAGTAAGTCTCACAGCGCTTCCATCTCCAAGAGCCATCTCGCGTTGAACTAATCCTTTTCCAAAAGAACGACGACCAACAATAGTGCCTTTGTCATTATCTTGTAATGCTCCTGCAATAATCTCACTAGCAGATGCAGAATTTTCATTTATTAGAACAAAAATTTCGCCATTTTCAAAATCTCCTTTTCGTGTAGCATAGCTGTTTTCAATTTTTCCTTTTTTATTTTTTGTAAATAAAATAAGCTTATTGTTTTCTAGAAATTCATCAGCAATTTTCTCTGCAATGTGCATAAAACCTCCAGGATTATCTCGTAAATCTAATACAAGTTTTGTAGCACCTTGATCCTGTAATCTATCTAAACCCTCTTTAAATTCTTTATAAGTAGATTCAGCAAATCGGTTGACTTTTATGTATCCTAAATTATCTGAAAGCATATAAGCAGCATCAACGCTAATAATTGGCACTTCGCTTCGCTTAACTTTAAAATCTAAAATTTTATCTTCAGATGGTCTGTAAATTTTTAATTCAACCTTGGTATTCTTCTCACCTTTTAATCTATTTACAACTGCATCATTACTCCAGCTTTTACCATAAATTGGTTCACCATTGGCAACTACAATTCGGTCTCCAGCTTTTATTCCTGCTTTTATACTTGGACCTCCTATTAATGGTCTAATAACTGTTACAGTATCTCTATATGTGTAAAAACTAACTCCAATCCCTACAAAATCACCTTTCATCTTTTCAGTAGCCTTTTGAAGATCTTTTTTAGGAATATACGTTGAGTGAGGGTCGAGATTATCTAAAATTCTATTTACAGTGACATCAACAATACTATCAGTATTTACATCGTCAACATATTCATGATCTATATAATCAATTAGACGATTAAGCTTATCCTTTTTAGAATTAGATGTAAATAAACGATCAGATGAATCCGTAAAACTTAATTTTCCACCAATAAAAATTCCAATCGCAATAGCGACTCCAATAATTAGTGGTATAAATTTTTTCTTTATTTGCATTAATTTAAATCGCTAACGTGTTTTACATTAATTCCAGCTTTTTCTAAAAACTGAACTCCTGAATCATCTTTATAAGCTTTTTTATAAACAACTCGTACAATTCCTGCTTGATGTATTAACTTGCTACATTCTTTACATGGTGATAATGTAATATATAGTGTAGCTCCTTTGCAAGATTGTGTTGAAGATGCTACTTTAGAAATAGCATTGGCTTCAGCATGCAACACATACCATTTTGTATAACCCTCTTCATCTTCGCAAAAATTTTCAAAGCCAGATGGTGTTCCATTGTAACCATCAGAAATTATCATTCTGTCCTTAACAATAATGGCACCAACTTGCTTTCTTTTACAGTAAGATAATTTTCCCCATTCATCAGCAATTCTCAAATATGCCTTATCGTATTTAAGCTGTTTTTTTTCTGGCATTAATACTTTTGTTTTTTAAAAAAATACTATTATACTAACGAATATAGTTGCTTCCTATTTTAATCACAATGCTTTACCGTTAAAGTTTTACCAAACTTTATACCAATAATCCTAATTTTTTAAAACACATTTTATTCGATAAAATAAGTGAATCTAATTAATTTCAAAAATTGGTGAAGCCTGTTTTTGTTCATTAAATGCGTCTAAACCACATTCTAAAAACGATGCATATTCGTCTTCATTTGGAGTATAGCCAACTGGACTATTCAATACTGTTTTTCCGTCAGCACTAAGTAATACATAAAAGGGTTGCGAATTAGATTGAAAAAATTGCGTTTGAAAATGAGCCCATTTATGCCCATAATTGGTCAATTGTCTTGTGCCTCCATTTACTCGACTTACTAAAATTTGTTCGTCTTCTGGTAATTCTTTTTTATCATCTACATACAATGAAATTAACACATAGTCATTACGTATTAGTGCGTCAATTTTTTCGTCTGGCCAAACATGTTCTTCCATCTTTCTACAGTTTACACATGCATATCCTGTAAAATCGAGCATAATTGGTTTGTTTATTTTTTGAGCATAGGCAATCCCTTCTTTTAAATCTTTAAAACATTCCAGATTATTAGGGCATTCTTTAGGATATAAAAAACTATAACCAACTGGAGGAGCTAAACCACTTAATAAGGTTAAAGAAGTAAATGTATTCGTGTCTTTATTTACTCGAAATCCTGAAATAAGATATACCGAAAAAGCAGCTATTAAAATCCCGAAAGCTATTCTAGAAAATGAAATTTTGTTTAATGGGGAATCATGTGGAAATCTGATTTTTCCTAAAAGATATAAGGCTAAGCCAATGAAAATAATAATCCAAATCCCTAGGAACACTTCAATTTTTAAAATTCCCCAATGTTTAACTAAATCTGCATTTGATAAAAATTTAAATGCTAAAGCTAATTCTAAAAACCCTAAAACCACCTTTGTAGTATTTAACCAACCACCAGATTTTGGTAAAGAATTTAGCATGTTTGGAAACATTGCAAAAAGTGCAAAAGGCAAGCCTAAAGCCAGTCCGAAACCTCCCATTCCAGCAGTTAATTGCCAGGCTCCACCATCAGCAGTTAAAGATCCTGCTAGTAATGAGCCTAAAATTGGACCTGTACAAGAAAAAGATACTATGGCTAAGGTAAGTGCCATAAAAAACACGCCTAAAATTCCACCAATATTTTCTCCTTTAGTTGTTTTATTTGTCCAACTTGCTGGTAAGGTCAACTCATAATATCCAAAGAATGAAAATGCGAAAAACATAAAGATCAAAAAGAAAATTACATTTAGCATTACATTGGTTGAAATCTCATTTAAAATGTCAGGATTTATCGAATCAATTAAATGAAACGGAATACTAAGCACTAAATAAACAGCAAGAATAAAGAATCCATAAAGAATTGCTTTTGAAATTCCTGAGCCTTTATTTGAGTCATTCTTTTTTGTGAAAAAACTAACAGTTAACGGAATCATTGGAAACACACATGGTGTCAAAAGCGCTAATAAGCCTCCTAAAAACCCTAATCCAAAAATACTCCAAAGTGATTTTCCAGCATCAGAATTATCAGAAACCGTACTAATATCATTTTCACATTTTGTGTCTAATTTTAAAACATCAGTTGGTAAAATTCCATACAATTGATTGCTTACAGCAGTATCATCAATAACAACATTATTTCCAGTAGTTAATTTCGCTGATGTTTCTCCAGAGGCTGATATTTGAAACAAAAAAGGATTGTCTGGTTTAAAAGTACATTGCTCATCATCACAAGTCATATAGTCTAAATTCCCTGTGATAGTGGCATTATCTGAAAGAAGTTTAATACGTTGAGTAAAACGAGCTTCATTATAGAATTTTGTGACAACCATATCAAACACTGAATCGTGTTTAGTAGCTCTATTTAAATCGTTTTCAACAACAGCGTCAATGAGTTCATAATCAGAATTAGTTTCAAAATTGAACGTGGTTGGGAGAGGTCCTAAATCATCGTCAACTTTAAATTGTGAATAAATTGCCCAATGCTCATCAATATAAGCAGTAAAGCTAAGTTCAAATTCATTATCACTTATTTTCTTGCTATCAAATTTCCATTCAACTGGATCCAAAATTTGGGCATAAGAAAACGAACTAATTAAAACCGTAAGTAGTAATACAAATCTCTTCATTATTTGGGTATTTACTAATGCAAATAAATTAAAAAATATAAGAACACTCCTATAAAGACGTGTTAATATTAATATAATTAGATTTTAAAACATTACATCTCAACGTCAAAATCATATGATAATTATATTCAGACGAATAAAATTGTTATTCCTTTCTCTATGTTTTATAATACAAATTTATTTTAAATTGTAGTATTTCACTTCATTTTTCATAATTTGTAAGCTTATAATCAACCAACACTTTCCAATGTCAATTTTTAAAAAACTAATTTTCAGCATGAGCATGATGTGTTTTCTTGCACAGATAACTTTTGCTCAAAACAATCAAACTTCAAATAGACCAAATTTTAATATTTCAAAATTAAGTTCTGATCCAATTATAGATGGGAATATCTTAAATGATGACATTTGGAAAACTATTACACCTATTAGGGAAATGACCCAAATAAAACCAAGTTTCGATGTTCCTGCTACTGAAAAGACTGAGATTCGTGTTGCTTATTCTAACGGCATGTTTTATGTAGCAGTTGTTTGTTATGACTCAAAACCTGAAACAATTGTGGTATCAGATTCACGAAGAGATTCAGATTTAAATGATGAAGATAGTTTCCTATTTATTATAGATACTTATAATGATCAGCAAAATGGGTTCTTATTCGGAACAAATTCTAACGGAATGGAATATGATGCACAGATAGATAATGAAGGGCAAGGAAATTTTAGCGCAAATAGACAGCAAGGAGGCGTTATTGGTGGCACCAACATTAATTGGGATGCCTCATGGTCTGTAAAAACTGAAACAGGAGATTATGGCTGGAGTGCTGAATTTGCAATCCCGTTACGTTCCTTAAGATTTAATAGTGGAGAAAATCAAACTTGGGGAATAAATTTTCAAAGAAATATTAGCAAGAATACTGAAACAGCGTATTGGGCTTCATTGCCATTAGGCTTTGATATTAAGCGATTATCTCTTTCTGGAAAAATGCATGGTTTAAGTCTTACAAATCCAGGGAACTTAAAGGTTATCCCTTATGCATTAATGCAAGGAGTAAATGATAATTCTGTTGATCCTAGTGAAACAGACACCAATTTTGAAGTTGGTGCAGATGTAAAATACAGCATCACTCCTAGCCTTACTTTAGATCTAACTTATAATACAGATTTTGCTCAAGTTGAAGTTGATGACCAACAAGTAAATTTAGATCGCTTTAATTTATTTTTTCCAGAAAAGCGTCCTTTCTTTCTTGAAAATGCTGGTCAATTTTCAGTTGGAAGTCCAGGAGAAGTCGATTTGTTTTTTAGTAGACGTATTGGTATTGGGAATGATGGTTCCTTAGTTCCAATTATTGGAGGCGCAAGAGTATCAGGTAAAATTAATCAAACAAACATTGGTTTATTATCTATGTTTACTGAAGATGTTGAAGACGCTAGCATTGAAAAAAACAACTTTTCCGTAGCTAGAGTTAATCATGATTTTGCTTCTAGTCGTTCATCTCTAGGTGGCGTATTTATTAATAGAGCTGGTTTAGGCGATACTGATGATGATTACAATCGTGTATTTGCAGTAGATGGAAAATGGGGTCTTGGTAATAAAGCTCAAATAACTGGTTTTGCAGCAAAAAGTACAACACCTGGAATAGACAAACAAGATCATGCCTTCAAACTATTGGCAAACTATAATTGGGATGGTTGGAATATTAATGCTGGTTATACAGAAGTTGGAGAAGGCTTTAATCCAGAAGTTGGATTCTTACAACGTTCTTCATTTAAAAAACCAGAATTTTTACTCTTTAGAGCAATGCGACCAAAAAATTGGGGAAGTATTTTAGAAATTAGACCTCATATTTCTTATCGAGGGTATTGGAATTTTAATGATGACCTTGTAACTAGCTTTCTACATATTGATAATCATTGGGTTTGGGCAAGTGGTTTTGAGATACATACAGGAGTTAATTTTACAACTGAAGGTGTGTTAGAGCCTTTCGCTATTTCAGGTGTTGAAATTCCAATTGACACATATAAGCATAGTGAATTACAACTCATTTTTATTTCAAATCCAAATAAAAAATTGTCTTTCGATACTAGAACAGTAATTGGTGGCTACTTTGGTGGTGATCGCATATCAAATAGTGGCTCACTAAATTATAGAGTAGGCGATAAGTTTAACTCGTCAATAACGTTTAGTCATAATATATTAAACTTACCAAATGGAGACATCACAGCTTTTGTTGGAGGTGCTCGAATGTCCTACTCGTTTACACCAAGAATGTTTGTACAAAGTTTAGTTCAACATAATAATATTTCTAATATTACTTCGGTTAATGCAAGGTTTGGATGGCTACAAAATGCCAATACAGGATTATTTGTAGTGCTAAATATTGTAAAAGACGAAGATTATCTTGATGGTATTAATAACCAAAGTATTACACTTAAATACACGTACAGATTCGATTTGATGCGCAAATAATAACTAACTAAATCATTATTTAGATGAAACAAAAACTTATCATCCTGCAAATACTTTTAGTCACCTTCATTTCGGTAAGTGGACAAACCAATTCTAAGAAAATAAATGAGTTGGATGCCTACATTCAAAAAGGTATTGAGCTTTGGAAGCCTCCAGGATTAGCTGTTACTGTTGTAAAAGATGGTGAAATTATTTTTAAAAAAGGATATGGTGTTACCACAATTGGCACTAACAAATCTGTTGATGAAAACACACTATTTGGCTGTATGTCAACAACAAAAGCATTTGTTGCAGCTGGACTTGCAATGTTGGTTGATGATGGAAAATTGAATTGGGATGATAAAGTCATTAAGCATCTACCAAATTTTAAGATTAAAGATTCTTATATCACTAATGAAATAACAATTAAAGATTTACTTACTCACAGAACTGGAGTTGGTAACGTAGATTTTTTGTGGGGAACAGTTAAGCTTAGTAGCGATCGTATTCTTGCTAGTATGAGTGATGTTGATAAAGTCTATTCACTAAGATCTAGTTTTATATATCAAAATGTGATGTATTTAGCCGCTGGAAAAGTCCTTGAAGCAGTTAGTGGTCAAACTTGGGGAGCTTTTTTAAAAGAACATATTTTTCAACCTTTAAGAATGAATGACACGTATTCTTTGTTATCGATGATAGAAGCCAAAGAAAATAAAGCCGATGCACACAATTATGTTAATGGTTCAATTGAAAAAACAGATCAATTGTCTGCTGATGAAATTGGCCCTGCTGGATCAATGTGGTCTACCATAAATGATATCGGAAAATGGGTTCAATTTTTATTAAATGATGGAAAAGTTGGAAAAGACACATTAATTTCTAAAACTAATTTTGATGAGTTATTTAAACCACAACAAATAGTCCCTTCTAGCGAATTTTATCCATCACAACAAATAACAAAACCAAATTGGATGACCTATGGTTTAGGTTGGTTTCAACATGATTATAAAGGAAAAATGGTGCAATTTCATACTGGAAGTTTGCCTGGAATGGTCGCGATTGTTGGTATGATCCCAGATGAAAATATTGGTGTTTATGTTATGGGAAACTTAGACCATGTAGAGTTAAGACATGCTATAATGTATACAACATTCGATTTGTTTATAGATGGGAAAATCACTCGAGATTGGAGTGAAGAACTCCATGATATTTATCACTCTGAAAGTGAAACCAAAAAAAATTAAAAATAATTGCTAAAATTGTGTGACTTTTTTAATGTTTTTGCGTCTTATATATAAACAGTCTTAAGTTTATAGACTAATGAAACATAAAGTAAATCCTTAAAGGTGGATCTCTAAAAAGAAACATTAGCACGAGCAGACCAAAAGACTGTTAAACTCAACTTTACTATATAGAAAATATAAAAAGCCATTCAATAAATTGATTGGCTTTCTTTTTTAATAACTTTTCTTAAATAGCCTTTAGCTTCTTCCCAGCTTAGCTGATCTAAGCATTACGAACGATGTATAAAGAATCACTGCTATTACTACCCAACGAAGTGTATCCAAGGGTAACGATTTTACCAAAAAAGCCGCAATTAATACTGCAATAGCTCCAGGAATTATCATAGCTAAAGATGCTTTTCTATTATAAGCACCTTCCTTAATAAATTTTGCGGATGCTGGAGGCATTAAAAAGGCACAAGAACCCATCATAATTGGAAATGCTACTAATGGTGACATTCCTAAACCATATATTAACGCCATACAAGGAGCATACATTCCAATACCTGCAGTCATAAATGCTCCCAACACAAAGTTAGCTCCAATTGCCACTACCAATTTCCAACCTGTTAAACCAATTGCTTCTCCACCACCTTGAATCCATTCCATTTGCCCTGAGAACATAAAAAAAGCAGTTACTAATAAAGCAAAACCCATAGTAAGTTGAATTTTTCTAACAGATAGTTTAGATACAATGCCTGCTCCCATAACTGCTCCTGCAGTTGCTGATATTAGCATTGTTATAAGTGTAATGGCTTCCACTTCTACAATCTGAATAAAAATAAGCGCTTGAATAAGCACAGGAATAGTATTAGATACGTTTAAGGTTCCAGGGATTAGTCTATCTTCTGTTTGTTTGGTAAATTTAAGTAAAGCTGTTTGCGGTGCAAATGACCCAATACCTAGTGTGTCAAAAAAATTCACTACAAATCCAATAATTACAGTTTTAAAAACACTTACATTTTCCAAAACATTCTTGTGTTTTATATAATCTTTGAGTAGTACATAAGTGTAAAATATGGCTAATAAAATTAGGGCAATCCAGATAGCTGTTATCATATTTAGTAATTAATAGGTTGCTTTTAAAGATAAGAAGAAATTACCCAACGATAATAAACACAAAAAAAGTTATTCCTATTTTGTATTTTGGTAATTAAAGCTAACAAATGATTCAATCCTACAAGCAACGACCACAGTTACAGGAAATTTACGACACTATCATCATTGGTTCAGGAATGGGAGGTCTTGCAACAGCTGCAATGTTATCAAAACAAGGGCAAAAGGTTTTGGTGCTGGAGCGTCATTATACAGCAGGTGGTTTTACACATGTTTTTAAACGTAAAGGCTATGAATGGGATGTAGGAATCCATTACATTGGAGAAGTACAGCGAGAAAATAGCATTTTAAGAAAACTGTTTGATTATGTGTCAGACAATAAACTAAAATGGGCTGACATGGGAGAAGTTTATGACCGAATAGTTATTGGCGATCAGCACTTTGATTTTGTAAAAGGGGTTAAAAACTTCAAAACACAAATGATTTCCTATTTCCCGAAAGAAGAACAAGCTATCAAAGCATACATCCATTTAGTTTTTAAGGCCGTAAAAACTATTATATCAGTAAGGCTATATCACCATTGCTAAATAAAATAATTGGTAAGTATCTAAAAAATCCATTTTACAAATTCTCAGATAAAACAACAGATGAAGTACTTCGTGCTTTAACCAATAATGAAACCTTAATAAAGGTGCTTTCTGGTCAATATGGCGATTATGGACTACCACCTAAACAAAGTAGTTTCTCTATGCATGCTTCTGTTGCTAGACATTATTTTGATGGAGGAAGTTTTCCTATTGGAGGTTCTTCGCAAATTGTTAAAACAATAGATCCTGTAATCACAAATTCAGGAGGAACAATTTTAGTAAGTGCAGAGGTAGAAGATATTATCATTGAAAAAAATACTGCTATTGGTGTACAGATGAAAGATGGAAAACTAATAAAAGCTAAAAACATTGTAAGTAATGCAGGAATAATGACTACTTATAATACACTATTACCTTCGACAACGGTTATAAAGCACAAATTGAAAGAGCAATTGCAAAAAATAAAACCATCTGTTGCACATGTAAGTTTATATATTGGCTTAGAAGGCTCTCCAGAAGAACTTCAGTTACCCAAAACAAATTATTGGATTTATCCAGCCGAAGGTGATCATGACACTTGTGTTAAACGATATTTAACCGATTTATCACAACCATTTCCAATGGTATATCTTTCTTTTCCTTCTGCCAAAGATCCAGATTGGTCCAATCGTTATCCTAGTAAAAGCTCTATTGATATCATTACATTAATGCCTTTTGAAACATTTAAAAAATGGTCTGACACGTCGTGGAAAAAAGAGGAGATGCGTATGAGAAAATGAAAGAAGACATTGCTCAACGCTTATTAAAAGAGCTATATAAACAACTTCCTCAAGTTGAAGGAAAGATAAATTGTTATGAACTTTCAACACCACTTACTACGCTACATTTTGTAAATTATAAAAACGGAGAAGTTTACGGATTGGATCATGGTTCTTCCAGGTTTAGACAATCTTTTTTAAAGCCAAGAACACCTATAAAAAACTTTTATCTTACTGGCCAAGACATTGTTACAGCTGGAGTTGGAGGCGCATTGTTTTCTGGCGTATTAACTACTATGGCTATGACTGGTAAAAATGTACTTAAAGCTTTATAGTTTATTAATAAATTTTATTGAATAAAAAAGCCCAACATTTCTGTTAGGCTTTTTTATAAATTGATGAGAAATATTAAGCTTTTCCGAGTATTCTAAACATTCCTGTTCCGCATTCTGGGCATTCACCTTTCATTGCTTTTCTACCATTTTTCATGGTAACTTCATTTGAGTTTTTGATTTCTCTTTTTGATTTGCACTTTACACAATATCCTTCCATAATTTGATGTATTTTTTATTAGTTGTGTCTCAAGGTAAGAATTATTCAGTTAACATAATTAATCTATCAAAAAAAAGCGAAAAATTTCTGTTGATCTTTTCTTTTATTTCTCCTCAAAATCAATGATACTCATGGTGAAATTCCTTTTATAGATTATGGTAAAACAAATGTAACAGACAGAGCGTACAAAGTCGGCTTTATGCTTTTCTATATTTTACATCAAGTTTTAGGTGAAGAAATGTTTAATGAAATAATCAAATCTTACTATCAAAAATATTATTTATCTGGAGCAACTACAAGAGAATTCATAGCGCATACTAAGAAAGTTTCAGGAATGAACCTAAATAAATTATTTAATGATTGGATTTTTACAACTAATTATTATAATTATCTAAAGATGGTATTCCAGTGTCTGAACTGATAAAAAGTTATCGTTAAAATATTACATTGAATAAAAAATATATTTATTAGATTTATCCCATTAAAATGTTGAAATAAAGACATCTATGATCTAAGAAGGAAGCTTAAATTTTAAAACGACAAGCAACAACATATATAATTCATTTCTGGTTCTGTGACTGTTCGGAAAATTCTGCGAATTTTCTTCTGGTTTGCTCCTCTCACAACAACTAACCATCCATAAACACGTTGAAATTCATTCTTTAAATACACTAACTTAGAATATTCTTTAGATTTCAAATTATAAACACTTGATTTCTGCAAAGAATTTTTCTCTACAAAGGAAAAAAATAATTAATGTAACATTTCATGATTTTTGTAATCTTTCTTTATATAAAATACAAAATAACTAAACATGAAAAAAACCCGCATACTTTCATTCATAATAATTATGATTGGTGTCTCTTTATATGGACAAGACAAAAGAAAGCAACATCTTAATGATTTAGCTCAAAAATTCAATGATTCTTTAAACTATAATGGAGTCTTTTTAGTTGCAAATGAGAACACAACCTTACTAGAAAAAGCTTATGGGTATTCCAACATGGAACATGCAGTCAAAAATACAATAGACACAAAGTTTCGAATTGCATCAATAAGCAAAATGTTTGTGTCTTATGCAATCTTTATTTTAGCAGATAAGGATAAAATTGACCTTGAAGACTCTCTAGAAAAGTATTTTCCTTCACTTAATAAAGAATACAGCAAACAAATAACTATTAAACAACTACTGACTCATTCAAGCGGCTTAATAAGAGAAATAAATAATTTCTCTTCTAAAACATCTCATGACAATTATAGCGAAAAAGAGTTAATTTCTATTATTAACTCAACAAATTTGCAATTTGCTCCAGGCAGTTCTTCATCTTATTCAAATGTTGGATATAGCTTATTAGGTAGGATTATTGAAAAAGTTACAAAAAAAAAGTATAACGAAGCAATGAATCACTTGATTTTTGAGCCACTACAACTCAAGAATACTGGGCATGAAATAGAAGGACAAATCATTTCAAATATGGCCAATGGTTACAATGTTATGAATCAAGAGTATTATAAAAGCTCTCATGAAAATAAATCACATGTATTTGCCGCTGGTTCTTTATATTCTAATGCACATGATCTTTTGTTGTTTGCTAAAGAAATAATTAGCGGTAGCTTAATCAGCAAAGAGTCGCGAGAATTGTATTTAAAATCAGAAAATAATCAAACGGTTAGTGGTTGGGTAACATGGACTTACTCAGCTAATCTTACCAACAAAAAAACAAACGGTCAGCTTTTAATGTTTGGTGGTAGTTGTCCTGGTTATAGAGCAACTATTAGTCTGTTTTTAGAAGATAAAACAGTCGTTATTGCCCTCTCAAATAAAGTGCCAACAAACACCTCATTAATTTACAACAAATTAGGTAATGTAGCTGTTGGTTTAGATCCTGAAGAATTATTTATGCCTTATTTACCAAAATTAACTACACATATAATTAATGGAAAGTTCGAAAATGCATTAGAAAAATATAACAGTTTACTATTGAGTAATCCTAATAATGAAAAAATAACAGCTGGTGATTTAAACACTCTAGGATATTTATATTTAGAATATGACAAAACTAAAGAAGCTATAAACATTTTTAAGTTTGCAACTATGCTTTTTCCTAAAAATGCAAATGCATTTGATAGTCTCGGTGAAGCTTTAATAAAAGATGGACAAGAGTTTGAAGGAATACAAATATATAAAAAGTCATTAGAGCTAAATTCAAAAAATGAAAATGCAAAAAAACTAATAAAAGAATTTAGTAAAAGGAATAATAACTGATTTTTCTCTATAACTTTTGCTTTATAAACGTGCCACTCTTTGTCTAATTCATTACCTCTTATTTTCAGTAAGAAAAACAAGAGGTAATGAATTTTGAGTCTTTTCTTTTTTGCTATCTTTAGTTCCACGCAACATACCAAACACGATCACTTTAGCAAAAATTAAAAAAGAAATGGACAACTATAAATTGAATGAAAAAAATTAAAATGAAAGCTATTTCATATATCATATTAAGTGTTCTTCTATTTCAATCTAATTTTATAAACGCTCAAAAGGTAGAAATTCAATATTTGGCTAATGAAGGTGTACTTATTAAGGCTAAAAACACACAAATATTAATTGATGCAACTTTTAATAAAGAGTTTGATTATTTAGATGTGCTATCAAATTCTGAATTGACAAAAATTGAAAACGCAGAAGCTCAATATAAATCTATAGACATCATACTTGCTACACATTTACATGGCGACCATTTTAATGCAAAAATAACTGGAAATCATTTAACACATAATAGTATAGCGCTATTTTTAGGTCCAAAAGAAACAGTTGCCAACTTTAAAGAAAATTTTGAAAGATTTCAAAAGATTTCTTCAAGAGTAAAATCAGAAACACCTAATCTTTTTGAAAGTAAAACGGTTACTCTACACAATATTAAAATTAAGGTATTAAGGCTTGAGCATTTAGGAACCACTCCATGGAAAGAAGCTGAAAATGTGGCATACTTAATTACTATTGAAGGCAAAAAAATTCTTCACTTTGGAGATTCTAAAATTGACATTAAAAATCTGGAGAAATTTGATTTGACCAACGAAAATATCGATATCGCAATTATCCCTTATTGGCAATTGGGTTCTTCTCAACAAAAACATATAATTAAAAAGCATATACACCCTAAACAAATACTCGCTGCACATATTCCTCTAAATGGTCATTCAAAAGCCCTAGAAAATATTAATAGCCTAGGATATGAAAATGTTACTGCTTTAATTGAACAATTAAAAATTATTGTCATTGAGTAAATTGAGCTTTTTATAGAAATTGGTTGTTAAAATGTTACTTCTTTGACATTAATAAAAATAGCTGAAGCCATTGGAGTTGATCTTAAGAATTTCTTTGGTTTTTAAAAACAGTTGCCAACTTACTAGGTTAGATTAAACCATCTTCAATTATTTTCAAAACCATAGATTTGTTGGATTTACTAACAGGAATTTTAACATTTGATATCAATAAATGATTGTCTTTAAAAGCAACAACTTTTTTGAAATTAATAATATAAGAATAATGTACTCGTGCAAACTGAGTACTTGGCAATGTCTTTTCTAAATTTTTCAAACTGTTATTTACTATGTATGTCTGAGACGATGTTACAAATTTTACATAATCCTTAAGCCCTTCTATATATAACAAATTATCAAAATCAACTTTGATGAAATCTCTTCCTGATTTAACAAAAACAAAATCATCATTAAGTTGCTCTAATTTATTTTCCTTATTTAATGGAAATTTATAAACTGCATTTACAAAGCGGTCAAAGTTTATTGGTTTAACTAAATAATCAAGTGCATTTCTTTCATAGCTTTCAACAGCATATGAAGAATATGCTGTTGTAAAAATCACCTTTGTCTTACTGTTATCAATAAAAGATAAAAATTTCATCCCATTAATGTCAGGCATTTCTATATCAAGAAATATTAAATCTACCTTATGTTCTTTAATAAAGGTGATTGCATTTATTGGACTTACAAATGTATTCAATAACTCTAGGATTGGTGTTTTCCCAACATACTCTTGAAGTAATTTTTGAGCATAAGGCTCATCATCTATTATAATACATGAAATTTTCAAATCTTAGGGATTATTAATTTTGATTTAAAGACCTTTTTATTTTTATTAAAAGTCAGTTTATAATTGTTTCCAAACAATAAATTCAATCGTTTTTTTAAATTATTAATTCCCATGCCTTCTCTTGTGTTATTGTTATTGATTTGCCATAAGCTATTTTCAACTGTTAAAACAATATCTTCAGTTTCATGAATTTCAATATAAACATAGTTTTCTGAACTGTTTTTATTTATACCATGCTTAAAAGCATTTTCCACCAATGGTAATAGAAGCATTGTGGGAATATTAATGTTTTCATTTTTAATATTTACTTTAAATTTAACAGATACTTTAGGTATTCTTATCCTTTCTAGCTCTAGGTACGCTTTGATAAACTCAATTTCTTTTAGTAATGGTATTTCATCAATATCATTATGCTCTAATAAATATCTCATTAATTCAGAAAGTTTCTCAACCACATCAGGTGCCGAATCAGATTTATTTCTCGTTAGATATAATAAGCTGTTTAGTGTATTGAAAAGAAAATGCGGGTTTATTTGAGCTTTTAAATATTTCATTTCCGTTTCAAGTCTACTTTTAGACTGCTCTAATTGTTGCTTTTGAAGTAAGAAATAATCAAAAGTGAATTTTATTAAAGCACTAATAATAAGTGCATTTATAGCTGACCCAATTGTCCCGAATATTTGCCCTCCACTAAAATTATAATACTCTGAAAATCCTAATTTAGGTTCTGGTCTAGAAAAAGCAAGATATTCAAAACACAAACTCATAAAAATAACGATGAATAAAAAACCTAAAGTAGTTATTGAATACTTAAGATATTGTCTTTTTCCTAAAATAGGTAAAATAATGAATGCATGAAAATATGTAATAACAGAATAAAAAACAGTGGCTTTAGCACTAAAAAGAATCGAGTGATAAACATTATTATATTGTCTTTCAAAAAAAAACAAGTACGTAAAAAAACAAATCCAAAACATGAATTGTGCAACTATTATTGTTCTTTTTGGGTTTTTTATTATAAAATTGAAGCCTATCATTGAATAAATATAGAAATTTTGAACACAACAAAGAACGTCAATCTATAACTAGAACTGTTAGATCGATACTTGATAGATTTTATTCTATATTAATAGTTATCTACTACATAAGGCAGAAAATAGAATATATTTTTCAACTCTTATACTGTTTATTATTCTTGCAATAAATATAAATAGTCAAAAATCCTTCAGTAAAAATTAATATCATGAAAAAAATATTTTTAATCCTATTATTTATTGTGTCAAGTATTAGTGTCTCTGCACAAATAAAAGACACCATATCTATTTCAGCTAAAAATTTAAAAACAAAATTTATTAAAAAAGGCAGACATAATTATATGGTATACTTTAAAGATTCAGCACAAGCGCCATCTAAGAATATCCAATTAGTAAAAATTAATATTACTGATAAAGTCTATAATAATAAAAAAGCTATTGCTATCGAACAATCATGGGAAAGAGATACCGTAATACATACTTCTTACACCATCTTAAAACATTCAGATTTGTCAACTCTTTACCATGAGTATTTTTGGAAAGGTAATAAATCGAACATTATATATGATTTTGTAAATAAAAATATAACTTTCAACAGCAAAACTGCCGACTCTATTAAAGTAAAAACAAAAGAAAATTTCATTAACTCATTTAAGAATTACAATCTTAATTGGCATTCTGATTTGGTTATTTTTCCGCTTCTCCCTTTTAAAGAAAATCGAGTATTCAAAATTAATTTTTACGACCCTCCAAGTGAATCAAAAGAAGTTTATTATTCAGTAATAGGTTCTGATTATTTGACTAATTCTTTGGGTAAAGCAATAGATTGTTGGGTATTAGAATTTCCTGTTCCAAAAAAATATGGTGGTGGCTATCAACATTTTTGGATTTCAAAGAAGGATCGAGAGTTATTGAAGGAGGAGGATTTAGTAGGAAAAAGATATCGTTACAAAATTAAACTAAATGTTTCTGAAAAAAATTAGTTAAAACCACTCAATCTCTTATGTTAAACAAAGATTCATAAATAACTTTAGCTGCTACTTCACTTCCTGCCAGAGATGGATGAAAGCCATCACCTCCATAATATGAAAAATCTTCAGTTTCATCAAAATAAGATTTCCAAACCTCACCAACTGGACATAAAATATCATCATTAGCATTAGCAGCTAAACGATAACTTTCAATAACACCATCAAACGTATAATAATAGGCTAATGAAGGCCAAACCATATAATAAGCAAGTTTAGTATCATACTGTCTGCATAATTGACTGATATACCCTCCATATTCAAGCAACAAACCTCGCCCATAAGGCTGTGATGAAGGGCCTTGTTGAACAATCACAAAATCAAAGTTTTGACTTGAAATACTTGTTTGAATCGCTCCATCATTCCAATGATCAATTAAGGCATAACCTCCATATGTAATTGATGTAACTGATACATATGTTTCTTGATCTGCTGCATATGCCTTAACTAAATTTGGTAAATTATTTGTATCTGTTAAACTGTTACCAATAAACAGTAAGCTATATTCTGAATCATTATTATTCCCTTCTTCTTCCTCTTCTTCTGCCTCTTCTTCCTCTTCTACTACTACAATTTCTTCATCTAAATCAGACTCGGCATTACTGCAATTTGTTAATAAACCAAACCCTATAATTAAGAATAATGCCAAAATTCTAATTTTCATAAACTTTCCTTTTGTTATAGTTATACTTTATAGATACAAAAGCACCATAATGGTTGCGTTTTATATCGGTGATATTCATTCTTCTCCGATACTTTGTCATATCTGAAATGTTGGGATTTTTAATGCCTATAACTCAAAATTCAGTTTCGATAATCTGAAGAATTTAATTATTAACTAATCGTTTTGTGGTTTTTTAGTTCCTCGTTTAGGTTACTCCTTATTTTCTGATAAAGGTGAAATCATAATGTGCGCTCTATGTGTTCCAGGGTTCATAATCCAAGGATGGTTTGGAGCCATTGGAGCTTTTGGCAAACCAGTAGATTCTGATGTAGCCCATGGCATATATACCACATAGCGAAGTTGAGCGCCTTCAACTTTTGAGGTTTCAGGATCATATACTGTTTTTGCTCCGTAATAGATGTGCAACGTCGATCCACGAGTTATTTCAAGTTGACCTGATTTCATTTCTGCTTCACGGATAGCAAAGACTTCTTGTCCTGTTTTTCCTTCTGCTCTCAAGGCTCTTCCTCTTGCCATAAAGGGTTCAAGGTCTTTGTGATAACAAGCGGCATTAAATCCATCCTGATTAGGGTTATCTACTAGAACAATAAATTCATTATCTCCTTCTCTGAACGTCACAAATTCACCAGCCATATTATATCCAATAACTTTGCATCCCGATCTGCTTTCTTTGGGAGCTGCCATTAATGCTGTTGCAATTAAAGCTTCATCAGTATCAATAGCTTTTAATTGTTTCTTGACATCATTTGATGTGCTTTCCGTCACAGTTTCTGTTGCAGAAGGTTCCTGTATTGTGTTTTTAGTTTTATCTGATGAATTACAAGAAATCAAAATTCCTGTAAAAACCAATGCTGTAATAATTCGTTTCATATTTTATTAATTTTTTAGTATTTGCATATAATAGAGCATTTGTTGTGCTTTCCTTATTTTTTAAATAATTTAATCATTTTGGTTAGTTAGTATTTCTAAAGATACAAATATCTAAACCATGTGATTAGAGAACATAAGTAAGTCCAACATTTTACAGTCGGGTTTGTTATTTTGGTTTAGTTGTCATCCACTAATTTGAGTGACTAGCGTAATTTATGTCCTTTACTGTAAACTTCAACTTTTTCTATTGGTGTAAAATCAATATCAATACCAACCATGTCAAATTTTACAACTGAAGATTTGAAATCATTTTTATTTTTTTAAAAACGTTTATTGTCACAAAATCTAAAGAATTAGAGTTGTTTTTCTAGCTAAAAAATAGTTTCTTCAGTTGTGCAACATCATTCTATCTTTCGTCACTAAATTGAATTTGCTGATGAAAAATAGTTTTATTCTTTAGCGTGATAACGTACACCGCGCCCAGAGCCAGTAGTTAATATAAAACCTTCTCGAACCAAGTATTGTAAATCTTTTTTGAGGGTATTTCTGGAGTAATCAGATAAATCTTCTTCCAAATCTTTAATTTGAATCGTTTTATGTTTATCAATATAACCCAATACTTGTTTTTGTCTATTGTTAGTACTACTTTTTAGACTATTATAGGTGTCGTATTTAGCTTTTAATTTATTGGTAAGATCAATTAGACAATCCAAGAAGAAAACTACCCAACGGTCTAGTATTTCATCATCTGTCCCTCTGTGCTTCTGTGTTTCCATTAGCACTCGATAGTACATATCTTTTCTGTTTTCAATAACATGTTCAAAAGACACATACTCAATGAAATTATAGTTTTGTTTCAATAGTAGAAATGTCGTTAGTAAACGTGATAATCTGCCATTACCGTCTTGATAAGGATGTATCGATAAAAACTCATATACAAATATGGATGTTATCAGTATAGGGTGTAGTTCCTTTTCTTCCAACTGCTCGTTAGTCCACATGATTAAATCGTGCATTTCACTAGCTGTTAAATGTGGCTCGGTGGTTCTGAATATTACTTTTTGTTCGCCATCAGGATAATTGGCTACTACTTGATTGGACAGGTTTTTATATTGTCCTTTATGACGTTGGTCTTTACTGCTATATTTTAAAAGTACAGTATGTAATTGATGTAAATAACGATCTGAAAGGTCTATGTCTTCGTAATGTTCCAATATCAGTTCCAATGCTTCATAATAGCCTACAACCTCTTGTTCTTCACGTTTATCAAGTTTGTTTATCTGAACAAACTTAAGCAATTGCTTTACTTCTTCATCTGTTAGCGTAGCTCCTTCAATTCTAGTTGATGAGCCTATGCTTTGAATGGTAGCAATATCACGTAATTCCTTTAGATAACGTTTTTCTTTGTTTTCAATGAGGTTCCAGCCACCATTAAAAGTATCTACCACACCCAGCTTTTGTATGATGCCTTGAAATATAGCTGGTTGAAATGCTGTTTTTTTAGATATATCCATTTTGTATCTAATTTTATCCAATTACAAATATATGTAATTATTCTTTTAGGCATATCCAATTTGTATCCAATTCTATCCAATAATATCGATAAAAAGGCCGTTAGAAAGGCTCAACAAAAGGATAGTTATAGAACGCCTGTTAAAACATTACAAAAAATTTGTGATGCAAGAGAATTAAGGCTATCAGATTTTTTTAAACTTATTAATCAGTAATACCCTCTACCAATTCTAATAAAAGTTGACAACTTGACTTTGACAACTTAGTCAGGTTAATTTATACAAAAAAACAGCAACCTGATTAAAGATTGCTGTTATGTGATTGAGTTGTGACTGTTAAGGTTATCCACTAATTTGAGCCTTGAGGTTTTAAGGCTTCAATTATAGCGCACCCTAATAGAGTAAAAACAAAGCAGATATACCTAAATATACCTGCTTTTATTATTGTTCATTAATGTATTAATCTGAATAACAGCTTATTAAGTGATATTTAGAATATCATCCACTAATTTGAGAGACTACCAAACCTTATAAATAGTAAGGTTTTTGATTACTTCCTTTTACTAATAATAAGAATATACTCCTATATTAAGCCTGCATTCATAATACTATATTCATATATTTCATTTTTTTTATAATACTATATTCTTATATTTGTAAACTATTTATAAGATTATAATCTTATAAAAGGCATCTAAATGTAGAAATAATGAGAGATTCAAGACATAAATTAATGATAGAGCAATTGGACAGTAAACTTCAAGCTTACACTCCATTGTTAAACGTCAATACACCTGAAAAGGGGTGGCTCCATGTGATACGTAAAGCATACAGAATGTCTTTTAGACAATTTGGTGAGCGACTAGGTCTTACTCCACCATCAGCAGAAAACATAGAGAAAAGAGAGAAAGAAGGTAGTATAACTTTAAGAAGTTTAGAAGAAGCGGGTAGAGCACTCAACATGAAGTTGGTATATGGTTTTGTTCCAATGGACGGGTCCATTAAACGGTCCATAGAAATGAGGGCTAGGGACCTAGCTACAGAAATTGTGCGGACCACATCGAACACCATGGCCCTAGAGGACCAAGAAAATTCAGATGAGCGTCTTCAAAAAGCAATTGAGGAAAAGACCCAGCAAATCATGTATGAAATGCCACGATACCTATGGGACTAAAGATAGAATACGGGAAGGGTCAAACACCCTTGAGCGAAGAAGAAATGGAAGGGTTGCTCATTCCATCTATTACAACTAAAGGAGAATTAGATGAGTTTGAGCAACTCAACATTCAAAAGGCTGTTGAATGGTATTTGATTCGCAAAAAATTTAAAGCCGATAAGATACTCACTGAAGAATTTATACTGGGCGTCCACAAAAGAATGTTTAATGAGGTGTGGGCTTGGGCTGGACAATTCAGACAAAGTGAAAAAACCATTGGTATTCCATGGCACCAAGTACCCATAAGACTTCGCCAATTAATTGATGACTGCAAATATTGGATAGAGCATGAAACATATTCTGATGAAAAAATAGCCATTCGATTTAAGCATGAGCTAGTTGCAATACATTTATTCCCAAATGGTAATGGTAGGCATTCACGTCTTATGGGAGATATTGTAATGAAACACATTTTCAACAAACCAATATTTACTTGGGGGCGAAATAACTTAGTAGATAAAGGTAAAACTCGTGACCAATATATTAAGAACCTCAAAGAAGGTGATAACGGTAAATTTGAAAATTTGATTGCATTCGCACAATCTTAACGATAACATGGCAAAGAGGAAAGAACATTGACATAATAAATAATTAATCGGATATGCTGACTCAATTAATTTGTTAGCTTTATTAACCAAATTATCACATTGCTTAGGCTGACATCTCATCGAATCGTTTTCCTTTTTAAGCTTAATACTAGTATTTTGATATGTTCTGACCCAATGTTTTGGTTCTTCTTAACAACTAATAAAAAACACTCCCAAGAATAGTAAATAAATTTAATTTCTCATTTAATAAAGATAATCAATTCCCACATTCAGAAAAAGCCCTTTTTCTCTCCACTACTTATTAGACAAAACAAAAGCAGACATAAATTAATACATCTGCTTTTGTTATTACTAATTACTTTATTTTACTGATTAACAATTTGTTAAACAACCTAAGTGTATCGTCCACTAATTTGAGTGATTACCTTTTTGAAACAATAACCTTTAATGAGCAGCATGATATATGAATAAAATATACGTATAACTACGTATTTACTAGCATTACTTTAAGTCTTAACTTGAAAAATATCAAAACTTGAGTTGCTACTAACTACAATTAATTAAAACGCCATGATTTCAGAACGAACAAAATCCCTTCTAACAGAAAAGAACACTTCACTTTTAAAAAATTACTTTTCAAGTCTAGGTTCTCAATTTACTGGAATGATTCCAGCTGCTGATGTACAGCAATTATGTAATGATTTAAATGTTACTGTTTATGAGCTTATGATTATGCTAATTGTTTTCCCCTCTTTTTATGCTGTCGTGCCAATTTCTAATTATCCTGTTGGTGCATTTTGCTTAGGTGAATCTGGGAATATATACTATGGAGCAAATATTGAATTTACTGGTCAAGCTTTAAGCTTTGTTGTTCATGGTGAACAAGCATCTATTGCTAACGCTATTGAACATGGAGAGACTAAAGCAGTAGCACTTGCTGTATCTGCAGCTCCTTGTGGTTATTGTAGACAGTTTTTATATGAATTAAACAATGCTAAAAATTTAGAAATCATACTGGATGGAAAACCTAACCAATTATTAACCTACTATTTACCTGATGCCTTTGGTCCAGGAGATTTAGGGTTTACTGGCGGCTTAATGGATCTTAAAAATAATAACTTAACATTAGTAAATCCTACCACAGATTCTGTAATTAATGAAGCATTGAGTCAAGCCAATAAATCATACTCCATTTATACTTCTTGTTTTTCTGGAGTAGCCATACAAGTTAATGATGGTTCTATTTATGGAGGTTCTTATGCTGAAAATGCTGCTTACAATCCAAGTATGTCTCCACTAGAAGCTGCTTTAGTCACATTAATAATGAATGGATCTAATTTTAGCTTAATTTCTCGTATTGTTTTAGTTGAAGCTGAGGGAAGTAAAGATAGTCAACTTAGTGCAACTACAGCCGTAGCTAGCTCAGTTGCACCAAATATAACATTAGAATATTATCCAGCTACTGTTATTTAATATGAGTCATGTTACCGTTTCTTTAGTTTCTGCATCTCCTCACTAATCTTCTTCTGCACAACTTTACCATAACTATCTTGTGTAATCTTCATGCTTGAATGACCTAATAATTCACTTACTATCTCCATTGGTACATCATTATAAAGCAATACAGTGCTTGCAAACGTTCTCCTAGCCATATGAGTGGTTAGCTTCTTTTCTATACCAATTATAGCTCCTATTTCCTTTAAATATGAATTATAACATTGATTACTAATTCTAGGAAACACATAACCATCTTTTGTGTGCTTTTCTAACATTTTTAAAGCCTTTGGCAATAACGGAATAGACAAGCTCTTAGATGTCTTTTGACGGCTAATCTGAATCCATAAATTACCATCAAACCCCTTAATAATATGCTTAAATTCTAAACGCATTATCTCATTATATGGTAACCCAGTATAACAACTAAAAATGAATAAATCTTTAACTAACTGCAACCTTGGTTGAGTAAACTTATGCTCTTCTAATAAATTAAGTTCTTCAGGAGATAAAAACACAACTTCTGTTCTAACCGTTTTAGATTTAAACAGCATAAATGGATCTTTATCTAAGTAGTTTTCTGCTACTGCAGACTTAATGATTTTTCTAAACCTTTGAATCTTTTTATTGATGGTTATCTGCTTTAATTTCTGCTCTGTTTTAAAATAGTACTCCAATTCTGTTAAGAAATTAGCTTCTATCTTTTTTAAAGGGTAATCATTGGTTTTGTACTTCCATTTAATAAACTTTTTGATGTCATTTTTGACATACATATGCTTATTCCAAGTTACTTGCACTATATCAATCCCTACAAGTGTTTTAAGCCGTTTTAAGTAACGCTCAAAGAACTCAATCACATTGTATTCTCTAGTTGATTTCTCTCCTTTAAAAGCTTTGTAAATGTCTTCGGCTGAAAAGTCATTTTCCTGAACTTGAAGCATTAAAAAAGCCCTATTAATTTTAGTTTTAATAAGGCTTAGTTGTGAGTTGATAATGTCTGCATCTGGTTCTTCTGGTTCAACATATTGTTGTTTGGAATTCCAGTTTTTGGGGTTAACAAATAATCCTGAGGAGAACTCTTTGCGTTTTTTACTAAAAGTTAGTCTACACTTTATTACTGTTTTTCCAATCTTATTGGATTTTGAATTATCTGTATAGTATCGTATTGATAATTTCATGTTTTTAGATTTTAGTTTGTGATATTTATTATTGGGCACCTTTTATAAAAAGATGGGCACCCTGTTGGGCACCTTTTTGAAGTAAAATGTAATGGATGTATCTAATGCAATTATTATGTAGATAGGTTGCATAAAAAAACCACCTAATTTCTTAGATGGTTTTCTATTTTTTGCACTCCTCAAAATCTAATGAGAAGGTGGGATATTTTTTAAGTTTAATTATACAAGTTGTTGTACGTAGTTTTAGTTTTTCAGCTACCAGCAAATGGTGTTCCGAAAATTCCAACCCCAATCTCCGCCCAGATTAGAAATAGAATAACTATTATTATTAAGATGATGATGATTTTCCTTTTATTTTTCATTTTTAAAAAAATTTAATCATAGTTAGTATGTTTAAAGATACTGAAATTCTAAATCTTAACTTTTAGGTATAAAAAAACCTCACTATTTCTAGTAAGGTTTTATAAACTTGCTCCTCCTCAAAGACTCGAACTTTGGACCCTCTGATTAACAGTCAGATGCTCTAACCAACTGAGCTAAGGAGGAGTGTTATTTCGCTTTTGCGAGCGCAAATATATATATTTTTTAAAATACTACAACTATTTTAGTTAAAAAACTTTAATTAAAAATAGCCTTAAAAACATCATTACCATTGGCAAAAAGTACTAAAGCAATTAATATAAAGAATCCTACCATCTGTGCATATTCCAAAAATTTATCACTTGGCTTTCTGCCAGACACCATTTCATATAGCAAGAACATAACATGACCACCATCAAGTGCAGGAATTGGTAATAGGTTAAGAACACCTAGCATGATTGATAAAAACGCAGTAAGATTCCAAAAATCTGGCCAGCTCCAAGTGTCTGGAAAAATATCAAAAATTGCTTTAAAACCTCCAACTCCTTTATATGCGCCTGTGCTTGGGCTAAATATTAATTTTAATTGTGACCAATAATCAGCCATTTTATCTTTAAACCTTGTTATCCCAACTCCTATGCTTTCGCCAAACGTATATTCTTTTCTAATAATGTCATAATACCCCAAACGTTCCATATCGCTTAAATTACCACCTGGATAAACACCTATTTTACCATCACTATCAACTTTTAATTCTCTAGTAATAGTTTCATTATCTCTCAATAATTCAACTTGTACAGTTTGGTTTTTCAACGAACCCAAACGATCGTTCACTTGGTCAAAATACTTTAATGCACTTCCATTTACTGTTAAAATAACATCGTCTTTTTTCAAATCAACTGATTTATTTAACGATGAATCTGAAACGCGATTAACGATAAAAGGATAACGCAACTCAAAGAAACTTCTACTTTTACTTCCACTTAATTGCCCTAAGAAATCTTCAGGTAAATTAATTGTTTTTGTTTCCCCAGCTCTTACAATGGTTAATACCTGAGCCTCAAGAATATTTTTCTTTAAATCTGAATAATTTACAATTTGATGTTCGTTAATGGCGAGTATTTTATCTCCTGTTTGAAACCCGAACTCCAACAATAATGGGTTTTCAATCCAATAACCATCTTCAATACTATCAGCTGCAATATCAATATCACCATAGCCAAATGCCAAGAATATATATATAATTGCGGCTAAAATAAAGTTGACAGTTACACCTCCAAGCATTATGATTAATCGTTGCCACGATGGTTTTGAGCGAAATTCCCAAGGTTGTGGAGGTTTAGCCATTTGCTCCTTATCCATACTCTCATCAATCATTCCCGAAATCTTAACATAACCACCTAATGGTAACCAACCAATTCCGTAAACAGTATCTCCAATTTTCTTCTTAAATAACGAGTATTTAATATCAAAAAATAGGTAGAATTTTTCTACTCGTGTTTTAAATATTTTTGCTGGTATAAAATGTCCTAATTCGTGCAGTACGATTAGTATTGAAAGGCTCAATAAAAATTGAGAAATTTTAATTACAAACTCCATGTAGTATCTCTAGTCAAAAAAATTAACGCACAAAAGTAAAGCTTTAATACTACAAAAGAAAACTAATTATTTAGAGCGTTATTGTTTTAACAATGATTTGTGATATGTGTTAATATTTAGTCTTTGACTATTGTTTGTTTACACATAATTGATAACTGTAAAATACTATTAAAACACTCATCAGATGATCAAATTATCATTATCAAAAATGCTAAAATCACAGCATTCTGTCGTATTTTTGCAATCAATCTTATTTAATCTGAATTTTTGAATTTATGTTAGATTTCTTTAAAAAATTTAAGTTTTTTGGAATTGTCCTAGCGATTCTTTCAATTATCATTATTTCTATTTTTTACAACTTATTAAAAGTTAATAAGCCTTTACCAATATATCAACCTGCTCTAGTAAGTACTGAATTGGTTGATAGTACAATTCAGCATCAAAAGAAATACCACAAAATTGCTGAGTTTAGCTTAACTAATCAAAATGGAGAAATAATTACTCAAGAAGATTATAAAGACAAAATATATGTGGCTGATTTCTTTTTTACGACGTGCCAAACCATTTGTCCAATTATGACAAAAAACATGCATGAGGTACAGAAAAGATTTATTGCTGACAATGAGATAATGATCCTTTCACATAGTGTTACTCCTGATATTGATTCTGTTGCTCAATTAAAAAAATATGCTGCTGAAAAAGGCGTAAATGCTTCAAAATGGAATTTAGTTACTGGTGATAAGAAACAAATATATGAGTTGGCACGTAAATCCTATTTAGCTGTAAAAGATGATGGAGATGGTGGCCCTTTTGATATGATTCACACTGAAAACTTTATGTTAATTGATAAAGAGAAGCAAATCAGAGGGTTTTATGATGGAACTGATATTAAAGAAATTGAACGTTTAATTGATGATATAAAAACGTTAAAAGCTACGTATAAAGATTAATCTTTTTACTACTTTTGTTGCTTCTTTAAAATGAATCTAAATAAGGATGCCATTAACAATAGCTGATTTAAAAAAAGGTGAACGTGCTACTATCATTGATAGCTCTTCCGAAGATATTCCTCTAAAACTTTTAGAAATGGGATGCTTACCTGGTAATATTGTGGAGTTATTACAAATAGCTCCTTTTCATGATCCATTGTATCTCAACATAAATGATAGTTATTTGGCCATTAGGATGGAAACAGCAGCCTTAATTTTAATTGACATCATTAATGAGTAAACAAATAAATGTCGCTTTAATCGGAAATCCTAATACAGGAAAAACCTCTGTTTTTAATGCACTCACAGGCTTAAGTCAGAAAGTAGGAAATTATCCAGGTATTACTGTTGATAAAAAAGAAGGTTTTTGCAAAGTCTCTCGTAATTTAAAAGCACATATTTTAGACCTCCCTGGAACTTATAGCTTAAATGCATCATCATTAGATGAAAATGTGGTTATTGAGCTTCTTTTAAATAAAAATGATAAAGATTATCCAGACGTTGCTGTAATTGTCAGTGATGTTGAAAATTTAAAACGTAATCTTCTTCTTTTTACTCAAATAAAAGATTTAAAAATTCCAACAATCCTAGTGATTAATATGGCAGACAGAATGCCTCGTAAAGGAATTACATTAAATATTGATTTACTAGAAGAACAGCTTAAAACAAAAATTGCGCTTGTTAGTACTCGTAAAAACGAAGGTATTGAGCATTTAAAAAATCTTATTGGAAATTTCAAAGCCCTTTCAACTGAAGCTAATTTAGATACATCTACAATTGATAGTGACTATTTTGCTAGCCTTAGAAAAGCATTTCCAAATCAAGATTTGTATAAACTTTGGGTCGTAATTAGTCAGGATGCGAACTTTGGTAAAATTGATAGAAACGAACTTGACTTCTCAAAATTTAAGACTAAAACTAAAAGTGAATTAAAACGCTTACAGCAAAAAGAAACCATAAAACGGTATCAATTTATAAATAACATTCTTAAGGAAGGGCAAGTAATTGATGAGTCAAAAGCTACTGGATATAGAGCACAGTTAGACAGAATTCTAACACATAAAATTTGGGGTTATGCTATTTTCTTTGTAATCCTACTTACCATTTTTCAAGTTATTTATGATTGGGCTACCATCCCAATGGACTTTATTGATAGCTCATTTGCATCATTAGCTGAATGGATTAAAGTCACGTTCCCAGGTGGCGGAAAACTTACCAATTTAATTGCAGAAGGTGTAGTTTCAGGAATAGGTGGTATTGTAATTTTTATTCCTCAGATTGCCTTTTTATTTTTATTTATTTCAGTACTCGAAGAAAGCGGTTATATGAGTCGTGTGGTGTTTTTAATGGATCGTGTTATGCGTCGATTTGGACTCAGTGGAAAAAGTGTAGTTCCATTAATTTCTGGAACTGCCTGTGCAATTCCTGCAATTATGGCAACACGTAATATTGAGAATTGGAAAGAACGATTAATTACAATTTTGGTAACACCTTTTACTACATGCTCTGCACGGTTACCTGTTTATCTTATCATCATTGCATTGGTAATCCCTGAAGGACGCTTTTTAGGCTTGAGCTATCAAGCCCTGACGCTTATGCTTTTATATTTAATTGGCTTCGGAATGGCAGTTTTCTCAGCATATATATTAGATAAAATTTTAAAAACCAATCGCAAAACATTCTTCGTCATTGAAATGCCGAGCTATAAAGTTCCTTTACTTAAAAATGTTGCCTTAACCGTTTTAGAAAAAACTAAAACTTTCGTATTCGAAGCTGGGAAAATAATATTAGCTATTTCAATTGTATTATGGATTTTAGCCTCTTATGGTCCTGAAAAAAGTTTTAACAATGCAGAAACCATTGTTGAAGAAAGTTTTCCTGAACTTCGAGGTGAGCAATTAGAAAATAAAGTTGCTGCTTACAAGTTAGAACATTCATTTATTGGAATTATTGGAAAAACTATTGAACCAGCCATTCGCCCTCTTGGATATGATTGGAAAATAGGTATTGGTATAGTTGCCTCCTTCGCAGCACGAGAAGTTTTTGTTGGCACATTAGCAACCATTTACAGTGTTGGAAGTGCTACAGAAGATGATGATAAAACTATTAAAAACAGAATGGCTAATGAAGTTCATGATAATGGTGAAAAAGTATTTACACTAGCATCAGGGATTTCTTTACTACTATTCTACGCTTTTGCTATGCAATGCATGAGTACATTGGCAGTTGTAAAACGAGAAACCAATACCTGGAAGTGGCCTATGATACAATTATTCGGTATGTCATTCATCGCTTATATTATTGCACTTATATCATTTCAAATATTAAATTGATGAGTATAGTTTTTCAAAATATAATTATTGCAGTAATAGGTTTAATTGCTATCGCCTTTATAGTTAAAAAGTATATATGGAATCCAAAGAAAAAAGATTCTAAATCTTGTGGGAATAATGGTTGTGGTTGTTAATTAATTTTAATTTCTAACCAATAATTTTTTTGTCAATTTTTGCATTTGTACCAGGATATGAAGATACGTTAAACCCTGTGAGGTTTATATCTTCAGAAACATATAAATTTCCAACAACATTTTGCAATTTACTTGTTGAGTTTAGGGTAATCTTTTTCTGTTCTAATTTTTTATCGTTTTTTAAAATAGTGAATAATACAACAACTTCTCCTGCCCAGATACAATGCACACCCTTTGGGCAACGTGAATCAAAAAGAACATCTTCAAATTTTATGGTTATTACATTTTGTTTAAAATGCTCGCCCAATTTCAATTGTATAGGATCTTGAGCCTTGCTAATTGTAAAACTTAGCATTAATAAAAAGCATAGCATAAATTTTCTCATAAAAAGTGGTTTGCACTATTAGAATATAAACCTAAACCATGCCAAATTACAATTTGTTTGCTACTAATAAATTTTTAGTTACCTTTGACAAATATTTAAGCTTACTTAAATATTAATTAAAGTTAATTAAAAAATGTCTGTAGCTATTGAAAATTTTGTCAAAGCAATTTACAAAAACGATAATAATGATAGTAATAATACCAAGCCAGGTAATATTGCTAAAAAATTAGGCATATCTAACGCAGCAGCAACAGATATGGCTAAAAAATTAGCAATAAAAAATTTATTGCTTTATAAAAAATATCAACCACTTCAGCTAACCAAGGAAGGCGAGAAAATGGCTTTAAATGTTATTAGAAAACATCGACTATGGGAAGCATTCTTGCACAAAACATTCGACATGTCTTTACATGATATCCATCGAGAAGCTGAATTATTAGAACATGAAACTTCAGATTTCTTGGCAGAAAAAATTAGCGAATACTTAGGCAATCCTAAATTTGATCCTCATGGAGATCCAATTCCTAATGCTCAAGGTAAAATTACTACAAAAGACCTGTCTATTTCATTATCAAATACCAAGGAAGGAAAAAACTATACAATTTCAAGGTTAATGAGTGATGACAAAGAATTTTTTGATTTTTGTGCTCATAATGGCTTGAAGTATGGAAATAAAATTTCAGTAATTAAACAGTTTAGTAATAACAAAATGACCCAAATCAAAATAAGCTCAAACACTATTTTGCTTAACCAAGATTTCACATCAATAATTTACGTCAATGAAAACAATTAAATTAACCTTAACTATTTTAACCTTCACTCTAGTTAGCACAGTTCAAGCTCAAGAAGAAACAAAATCACTTGGCGCTTTAATAACAGATCGACCAGATGCAACTGAGGCATCTTCTACCGTAGGAAAAGGAATCCTCCAAATAGAAACAGGCAGTTTGTATGATTCTTTTAAAGAAAACAACATAAAATCAGAGAATTACACATTCAATACTGCGTTGGTTAGATATGGAATACTGGATAACATTGAATTGCGTTTAGGTTGGGATTTTGTTGAAGGAATAACTAAAATAGATGGCATTAAATTAAACAATGTTACTAGTGGTCTTTCTCCTCTATTGTTAGGAGTGAAAATTGATATTGCGAAAGAAAATGGAGCAATGCCAGAGATTGCATTTATTGGACATGTATTTCCGGTTTTTAGCGCATCACAAGATTATCGCCCAGAAACCACAGCTGTAGATTTTAGATTTTCATTGTCACATACATTAAGCGAAAACTCTAGTTTAGGATACAATTTAGGAGCCGAATGGGGAAATGATTCTCCTGAAGCTGCAGGTGTTTATACGATTGCTTATGGGCATGGTATAACAAATAAATTTGGGTTTCATGTTGAATTATATGGTGATCTCCCTGAGGATAATCCTGCTAACCATTATTGGGATGCTGGATTCACTTATCTAGTTAATAATGATTTACAATTAGACACTTATTTTGGAACAAGTATTACAAAAGGGCAAGATATATTATTAGGCTTAGGTGCAAGTTTTAGGTTTAGAAAAAATAATTGAAAAAATGAAAAAAGGAATATTAATATTAATTGCTATCTTAATTTGTAGTTGTAAAAGCGAAAAACAAGATAATGGAAAACTAAACATTGTAACCACAACATCAATGATTACAGATTTGGTGAAAAACATTGGTGGTGACTATATTAACGTACAAGGATTAATGGGAAGTGGTGTTGATCCTCACTTATACAAGGCAAGTGAAGGTGATGTTTCAAAGTTAGTAAATGCAGACATCATTTTTTATAATGGTTTACATCTTGAAGGTAAACTCGTTGAAGTTTTTGAGAAAATGGGAAGTGCAACAAAAACACCTATCGCTTTAGCAGACGCTATTGATAAAACAACATTAATTGGCTCAGATTATTTTGCATCAAACTACGATCCACATGTTTGGTTTAACATTGAATATTTCAAGCAATTTGCTAAAAAAGTGACTACGGTTTTATCTGATAAAAACCCTGAGAACTCAGTGAACTATGTTGAAAACGAGAAAAATTATATTGCTAAACTGAATACGCTTCAAAATAATATTAAGGCAGCCATTGAAACTCTACCTGCCGAAAAAAGAATTTTAGTAACTGCTCATGACGCCTTTAACTACTTTGGAAAAAACTATGGGTTTGAAGTAGTTGGTCTTCAAGGCTTATCAACTGCTACAGAAGCTGGAGTTCAAGATGTGCAAAAACTAGCAGCATTCATTATTGAGAAAAAGGTTAAAGCTATTTTTGTTGAAAGCTCTGTTCCAAAGCGAACGATTGAAGCTTTACAAGCGGCCGTAAAATCAAAAGGTCATGAGGTAATTATTGGTGGAACACTATTTTCTGATGCTTTAGGAACCGCTGGAACTATTGAAGGCACTTACCTAGGTATGTTTAAATATAATGTGAATACTATTGTTAATGCTTTGAAATAATGGATAAAAAAATCGCTGTACAAGTAGACGATTTAACTGTTGCTTACAATTACAAACCTGTGCTTTGGGATATCGATTTAGAAATTCCTGAAGGAGTCCTTATGGCTATTGTTGGGCCAAATGGCGCAGGAAAATCAACTCTTATAAAGTCCATTTTAGGCATTCTAAAGCCTATTGCTGGAAGTGTTACTATATATGGTAAACCTTACGACAAACAACGCAAGTTAGTCGCTTATGTTCCTCAAAAAGGAAGTGTAGATTGGGATTTTCCGACAACAGCTTTAGATGTCGTTATGATGGGTACTTATGGTAGTTTAGGTTGGATAAAACGCCCTCGTCAAAAGGAAAAAAAAGCAGCGTTAGAAGCCTTAGAAAAAGTAGGGATGCTTCCATTTAAAAACAGGCAAATTAGTCAGCTATCTGGAGGTCAACAACAACGCATTTTCTTAGCAAGGGCTCTAGTTCAAAATGCAGCCATCTATTTCATGGATGAGCCATTTCAAGGTGTTGATGCAACAACAGAAATTGCAATCATTAATATTTTAAAAGAATTGCGAAAAGCTGGAAAAACAGTTATTGTTGTACATCATGATTTACAAACGGTTCCAGAATATTTTGATTGGGTAACGTTTTTAAATGTGAAAAAAATAGCTACAGGACCAGTTAAAGATATTTTTAACGATGATAATTTAACTAAAACTTACGGAATTAATTATAAAGTAAGTATTCAAGAATAATGGATTTACAAGAGTACTTTTCATTAGTTTTTAGTGACTATACGTTACGAACCATTACATTAGGAACTGCTGTTTTAGGAGCTGTTACTGGAATGCTAGGTAGCTTCGCAGTATTACGTAAACAAAGTCTATTAGGTGATGCTATCTCTCATGCTGCTCTCCCAGGAATTGCTATTGCCTTTTTAATTACTGGAGCAAAAGATAGTAACACATTGCTTTTAGGAGCCCTCGTAAGCGGACTACTCGGCACATTTTGGATTCGTGGTATTATTTCAAAAACACATTTAAAATCAGATACTGCATTAGGTCTTATTTTGTCATTATTCTTTGGGTTTGGAATGTTATTACTCACCTTCATCCAAAAACAACCAAATGCTAATCAAGCAGGTTTGGACAAATACTTATTTGGACAAGCTGCAACTTTAGTTGAAAGCGATGTTTGGATGATGGCAACAGTTACAGGTATTTGTTTGTTTGTACTGCTTCTATTTTGGAAAGAATTTAAAATCCTCTTATTTGATGCAGACTATACTAAAACACTTGGTTTCAATACGAAATTTATTGATATTCTAATTACAACCTTTATTGTTTTGGCTATTGTTTTAGGATTACAGACTGTTGGTGTAGTTTTAATGAGCGCCATGTTATTAGCCCCTGCTGCTGCAGCAAGGCAATGGACAAACAGTTTGGCTAAAATGGTGTTTTTAGCGGCATTATTTGGAGCATTTTCAGGTGTATTTGGCACTGCTATTAGTTCAAGTCAGAACAATCTCTCAACTGGTCCAGTTATTGTTTTAGTTGCTGCCGTTTTTGTTATCTTTTCCTTTATATTTTCTCCCAGCCGTGGTTTGTTATTTAAGCAAATTCGATTTATTAAAAACCGTCGCGATTTAGAGCTTCATAAAACATTAGCATTCATGCATCAAATTGCAGAAACTCATGAAAATATTTCACATCCTCACGCCATAAAAATTTTAAATAATTTTCAAGGGTTCACAAAGGGGACGCTTCAAAAATTAGTCAAAAAAAATTATGTAACACTACAAGGTAATATGTGGAGTTTAACAGAAGAAGGATTTAATACAGCTTCAAATTTGTATAACCAACAAGCAAATAATGAATAACGCTCAAATAGAAATACAACTTATTGCTAGTTTGGTAGCAATTGCATGTGCTATTCCTGGAACTTTTTTAGTGCTTCGGAAAATGGCAATGATAAGTGATGCTATAAGTCATTCTATTTTACCAGGAATTGTTATTGGTTTTTTTATTACTCAAGATCTTAACTCTCCTTTATTAATTTTATTAGCCGCTTTTACAGGAATTATAACTGTAGTTCTAGTTGAATATATCCAAAAAACAGGTCTCGTAAAAGAGGATACAGCTATTGGGTTGGTCTTTCCGGCTTTGTTTAGTATTGGTGTTATTCTGATTGCTAAAAACGCAAATGATGTACATCTAGACGTTGATGCTGTCTTACTTGGCGAACTAGCGTTTGCTCCTTTTGACAGATTAGTAGTTTCTGGAGTTGACATTGGTCCTAAATCACTTTGGGTTATAGGAACAATACTCATAATCACAATCGGTTTGTTAATCGCATTTTTTAAAGAATTAAAGGTAAGCACTTTTGATAAAGGCTTGGCCGCTTCTTTAGGTTTTTCGCCAGCTATTATCCACTATGGATTAATGTCTGTCTCTTCAGTTACCACAGTTGGGGCTTTTGATGCCGTTGGTGCAATTTTGGTTGTTGCCTTAATGATTGCTCCAGCTGCTACAGCTTATTTATTAACTACCGATTTAAAGAAAATGTTATGGCTCGCTATTGGGTTTGGCGTTTTGAGCGCCATTTCAGGTTATTGGTTCGCTCATTGGCTTGATGCTTCAATAGCTGGATCTATAACAACCATGTTAGGGTTAATATTTCTGTTAGTTTATTTATTTGCACCTAACAAAGGAGTAATTGCAGTTATGTATAGAAATAAACAACAACAAATTGAAGTTTCCCTTTTGACCTTTTTATTGCATTTGAAAAATCATACTGATGAAAGAGAGCGTCATGTTAATCATTTACAGGAACATATCAATTGGCAAAAAGTAAGAGCCAAAACAGTTTTAGATTTGGCGCTTAAAAACAATATGATTGTTCGAGATAAAAACATCATTTCATTAACCGAAAAAGGTAAACTCTTTACTTCAAAAGCCATTGATTATATCATAACAAATGAAGATACACAAATTGAAGACATGAAAGACGACTTCTTTCTGTTTAGAGGTTAACTAACTTTTATTACTCCACTAAATTTGCTCAAATGGACTATTAAAATGAAAGCTTTATATTTAATGTCGACTATTGTAGCTCAAAATGACAATCATGGAGATATATGAATACCTAACAGGAAAAGGCGGAATGATGATTCTTGGGTTAATCGTCTTAGTCATATTTATTTTTAGAAAGTGGAGAGAAAAGCGTTATTTTAAGGATGTTTATAAACGTATAAACAATAAAGATAAATGATTAAAATCCTTTTTCTTTCTGAATCGCCTCATACGCTTCCTGAACTTGTCTGAATTTCTCTTCTGCTCCTTTTTGGTGTTCTTTCCCTAAGTGAATCACTTTGTCAGGATGATATTTTTTAGCCATTTTTCTATAGGCTGCTTTAATCTCAGCAACAGTAGCTGTTTTAGGAATCTCTAAAATTTTATAAGCATTCTCTTTACTGTTATAAAACATAGCTTTAATACTCTCAAAGTCTCTTGAGCTTATTCCTAAATAACCTGAAATTGTATAAATCTGTCTGATTTCGGTTTCAGTTACCATGCTATCAGCTTTCGCGATTCCGAACAAAAAGTGAAGAAGTTGCAAACGGGATGGATGGTCCATCATTTGCTTTATCTGTAAACAAACTTGTCTTGTAGAAATCTGTTGCTTGCTAATGCTTTTAAACAACTTAAAAGCATGATTAGAGCGCTCCTTTCCATACATACTTGTAAACTGTTGACGCACAAAATCCAGTTCACGTTGATCTTGATGATCATCAGCTTTTATAATAATTGAAGCTAAAACAAGTAAACTCACCTCAAAATCACCAGATTGAGTCTGAGGTCTTTGTTGTTGTTGCGGTCTTGTTCTATAAGTTCCTTGAGATCGTGTTTGTCTTTCTCCTAATAATGGGTTTGATTTATTCCCAGCTAATCCATCAATTATACTGCCTAAAGCTAATCCTATAATTGCTCCAATTGGACCTCCAAAAGACCAACCTAAAGACGCTCCAATCCATTTTGATACACTCATTTAAGGTATAAATTTTATTTATCGTCAAATATACTATTTGTTAGTAGATTGCTTGATGAATTTGTTACACAATTGGTATCTTTGTAATCTAAATTAATAATTCTTAAAATTAAAAATATGTATCCAGCAGAATTAGTGAAACCAATGCGTGAAGACTTAACTAACGTTGGTTTTGAAGAATTACACACAGTTGATGCGGTTGAAACTGCAATTGCAAAAGAAGGAACTACATTAGTAGTTGTAAATTCTGTATGTGGTTGTGCTGCAGCAAACGCAAGACCAGGAGCAAGACAAAGTTTACAAAATGCGAAACGTCCAGATCATTTGGTTACAGTTTTTGCAGGAGTTGATAGAGAAGCAACAGATAAGGCACGTGAGTTTATGATTCCGTTTCCTCCAAGCTCTCCTTGTATGGCATTATTCAAAGATGGTGAATTAGTTCATATGCTTGAACGTCATCACATTGAAGGTCGTCCAGCAGAACTTATTGCTGAAAACCTTGTTGATGCTTATAATGATCACTGCTAATTGAACTAAAATTCTTTAAATCATAAAATTAAACCACGAAAATCTCGTGGTTTTTTTGTGCATTATTTTCATTGAATTACATTTACATCATGAAAAAATTAATAGCTTATCCTCTTACGCTTATATATGCATTTTTCTTTTTTCTTGCACTCATTGTTTTTCACCCAATTCAATGGCTTTGTTTTAATATTTTAGGTTATAAAGCACATAAAACTTCTGTTATTTGCTTACAGTTTTGGTTGATGCGTTGTCTTAATATTTTAGGCACACGCTTTACTTTTATAAACCCTCATAATATTGACAATAATCAGCCACTAATAATTGTAGCCAATCATCAAAGCATGTATGATATTTCACCTTTAATGTGGTATATGCGAAAACATCATCCAAAATTTATTAGCAAAAAAGAATTAGGTAAAGGTATTCCGAGTGTGTCATACAATTTACGTCATGGAGGTTCTGTTCTAATTGATAGAAAAAAACCTTTTGAATCCATAACTGCTATTGAGAATTTTGCTAAACGTATTGAAAAAAATAACTGGGCAGCTGTTATATTTCCAGAAGGCACAAGAAGTAAAACTGGAAAACCGAGGCCTTTTAAAACTAAAGGGCTAACCACTCTTTTTAATCATGTTCCAGAAGCACTAGTAGTTCCTATTACTGTAAATAACTCATGGAAAACATTGCGCTATGGTAAATTTCCAATGGGATTAGGAGCACATATCTCCTTTAAAGTACATCAACCTCTTCGAGTTAGTGATTTTAAACATGATGTGCTAGCAAAACAAGTTGAACAAACCATTATAGAATCTATACATTATGAAGAATAACGAAGCTATTATTGAAGCTACTAAAGATTATGTGCGACACACGTTAAAAGATGCAGAAGGAGGTCATGATTGGTTTCATATTTTACGTGTTTATAATAATTCATTACTCATTTCTAAAAACGAGCAAGTTGATTCATTAGTTGTTGGATTAGGTGCTTTGCTGCACGACATTGCAGATAGTAAATTCCATGATGGAGATGAAACAATTGGTCCAAAATTGGCGAGAGAATTCTTGTTTAAACACAATGTAGATAGCTTGGTGATTGAACATGTTATTAATATTATAAAAAATATTTCGTTTAATAAGTCATTAGAAAAAGGAGAGAAATTTAGGTCTTCTGAATTAGATGTTATTCAAGATGCAGACAGATTGGATGCTATTGGAGCTATTGGCATCGCTCGATGTTTTAATTATGGAGGATTTAAAAATAGAACATTGTTTGATCCAGCAATAAAACCAAATATGAACATGACAAAGTCAGCATATAAAAATTCTACTGCACCAACTATTAATCATTTTTATGAAAAGTTACTTTTACTTTCTGACAAAATGAATACTAAAACCGGGAAAAAAATTGCAAAACAGCGTCATCAATTTATGGAACACTATTTAGACCAGTTTTATGCAGAATGGGATGGGAAACGATAATATTACATATACAACAATTGTAGGTTCGCCTGATTCAATTGTAATTTCAAAACTTCTTGAATTATATGTT
>Ga0316189_10000116_pt1 | contig 70850 bp, 63 predicted proteins | sample LowCovwburrow_MG_FD_204930 | JGI IMG/M metagenome (GOLD analysis project Ga0316189, IMG submission 204930) | Coastal sediment microbial communities from Maine, United States - Lowes Cove worm burrow | ecosystem: Environmental > Aquatic > Marine > Coastal > Sediment | place: USA: Maine...
ATCATATCAATCAAAGCCTGGGGAGCATTCTCTAGCCCCTCAACCACTGTTTCTTCATATCGAAGCGTTCCATCCGTAAGCATTTTCGCTCCGATTGGGATCCATTCTAGCGCTTCCTGCATATATTGGAAGACGATGAATCCCTTCATCATTACGCCTCGGCCGATCATGTTAGCAATATTTCTCGGCCCAGCGGGCATCTCCTTGATGTCGGTATTATAGCTTGAAATCCAGCCGCACAGCGCGACGCGCGCGCCGAAGTTATGCTGGTTTAGGGCCGCCTCAAAAATCGGTCCGCCAACATTTTCAAAGTGAACATCAATACCGTTAGGGCAGGCTTCTGCCATCGAGTGGTAGACGCTAACGTCTGATTTATAATCAATTGTCGCATCAAAGCCGATCTCTTTAAGATAATCGCACTTTGCTTTTCCGCCAGCACTGCCGACAACATAGCAGCCCTTGGACTTGGCGATCTGCCCGACCACTTGCCCGACGGCGCCCGATGCACCGGATACGAAAACGTTATCACCTTCCTTGAGACCTGCCACAGCATTCAGGCCGACCCAGGCGGTCTGACCGGGCATACCCAAGACGCCCAGGTACCATGACAACTTACCGACTTCAGGCCGCACCTTATGTAGTTCCTTGCCATCAGACTTAGAGATAAGCGCCCAAGGAAGCTGCCCCATCACATAGTCGCCCTCAGCATAGTCAGCGTTATTACTGGCGATAACCTGTCCAACGATGCCGCCGTCCATAACATTGCCGATTTGGAAAGAGGGGATGTAGCTTTTCACATCGTTCATTCTCGCTCTCATGTAAGGATCTACCGAGAGATATATGGACCTAATCAATAGCTCGCCGTCCCCAATTTCGGGTGCAACGCAGTCCCGGCTTTCAAAATGAGATTGATCGGGCCAGCCAGTGGGCCTTGATTTAAGAATGATTTCGCGATTCTGCATTTGGTCTAACTCCCCTTTTGATTTTTTTTAGGATAGCCTGTTTAATGGTGCTGATCCAGTCATAAAAAGCACTGTAGATTTGTGAGGTATTATAATACCGCTTAGCTAGATCATTGAAATTGCTAGATAATATATAAAACTCTTCAAATTAACCGATTGACACAACGGCTAAATGCTATATAAACCGCCGAGCAATATGGAAACGCCACTTGTAATCGAAACGGTCGGTGGCCCCATTTAAGGAATGTAATTATGAAAACTTATTCGGCAAAAGCGTCGGAGATTGAAAAGAAATGGCTGATTGTCGACGCCGAAGACGTTGTCCTTGGTCGTTTGGCAGCAGCTGTTGCGCCCATTCTTCGCGGTAAGCACAAGCCAATGTATACACCACATTTGGATTGTGGTGACAATGTCATCATTATCAATGCGGGCAAGATTGCTTTAACTGGCAAGAAGCGCTCTGACAAGATTCACTACTGGCACACCGGCCACCCAGGCGGCATCAAGCAGATAACTGCTGGTGAGGAGCTTGACGGTCGGTTCCCAGAGCGTGTTGTTGAGCGTGCTATCAAGCGCATGATCCCATCTGGACCACTAGGTCGCCAACAGATGAAGAATCTTCGCATATATGCTGGCACAAGCCACCCACATGAAGCCCAAAATCCAGCTGTGTTGGATGTTGCGGGCGCTAACCCAAAGAATAAGAGGTAATCGCCGTGGCTGACCTTCAAGATCTAAAAGAAATTACTGGCGGAACGACTGCCGCTGCTGCTGAGGCTGCTGAGGCGCCAGTTGAGCGCAAGCCCGTAAAGGACGAGTTTGGCCGTACGTATGCCACTGGCAAGCGTAAGGATGCGGTCGCTCGCGTTTGGATTAAGCCAGGCACTGGTAAAATCACTGTGAACGACCGGGATCAAGAAGTTTACTTCGCGCGCCCAACGCTTCGCCTTGTGGTTAACCAGCCGTTTGGTGTTTCAAACCGCATGGGCCAATATGATGTGATTGCTACCGTTAAAGGTGGCGGTCTGTCTGGTCAAGCGGGCGCTGTAAAGCACGGCATTTCCAAGGCCCTTCAGTTGGCGGAGCCTGAACTTCGAGGCGGCCTGAAGGCTGCTGGCTTCCTGACACGGGATAGCCGAGTTGTTGAACGTAAGAAGTACGGTCGCGCTAAAGCTCGTCGTAGCTTCCAGTTCTCTAAGCGTTAATCGCGGCCTACATAAGGCATTCGAAAGGGCTGCCATCTGGCGGCCCTTTTTTTTTGTGCAATTCTGTGTTATGAGTTACCTTAAAGGGTATTGAATTGGAGTATTTAAAATTCAGATTGAGCGATTAAAAGGAATTATCCTCGCTGATCAAGCCACTGTATCACTTGGTTGCATTTTCGAGGCGTTGGGTAAAGATATCTCTGGGGATCTCAATGTGGACCTTGTAAGCATTTGGGCCTTTGATAAGTCATATACGAAAATGACGTGCGTGCATAATTTTGATGCAAACGATAAAATTCGTCTTACCGATGTTGAGTTATCTAAAGATAAATACCCGAGGTATTTCGATAAAATAATCTCAGAAATTCATGTTCTAGCCGATGACGTCAGTTCACATGCTAGCACAAAGGAGCTTATCGAAGATTATTTTAAGGTTTATGATATTAAGTCTCTACTGGACTATATTATTTACACAGATAATAAACCACGGGCGGTTATTTGCTGCGAGACGGTCGCAAATCATCGTCAATGGACCGAGGATGACCTAAATTACCTCCGTATGGCTACGGTGCTCGCAAGCACGAGACTTGATTTCGCTACGATGAATTTGACTGGCTGATTTTAAAGAGTTTAAACTCGATCTTCGAAGGCCGGTCGATTGACGGATATCGCACCATTGAAAGGCACCCAGCCCAGCTACGGTGCAGCCTTGTCATATCGATGCCTTTATTAATAGATAGACCTATCGACGAGGCTTGACACCAGTAGGGGCACTGGTTGAAATAGCTTAATCATTAATCTCAGGAGCTTATCTATGACACTTCGTAAAAATATAGCCATTGCTGCAATGGTACCTATGATGCTGACGGCATGTACGACTGATCCCTATACCGGGGAAAAGAAGATATCAAAAGCAGCAATTGGCGCGGCAATTGGCGCAGGCGTTGGTGCAATTGGCGGGGCGGTTGTCGGCGGCGATAAAAAGCGTAAAGAAGTGCTGATCGGTGCTGGTATCGGCGCGATTGTCGGCGGTGGTGTAGGTGCTTATATGGATGCTCAGGACCGTAAATTGCGTGAGCAATTGCAGGGAACTGGCGTTCAGGTTGTTCGTGACGGTGACCGCATTATCTTAAACATGCCGGGTAATATTACGTTCGACACCAACAGTTCAAACCTGCAAAGTGACTTTAGCGAGGTACTGAAATCGGTGGCTCTGGTGGTCAAAGAATACAACAAGACCTATGTCGATGTACTCGGTCACACGGATTCCACGGGATCAGAAGGTTATAACCAGAAGCTATCTGAGGCCCGAGCGGGTAGTGTTTCGGGTTACTTGCAGTCGATCGGCGTTGAGTACGAGCGGATCATCACACGCGGCATGGGCGAAGGCTATCCCATTGCTGACAACTCAACGGAAGAGGGCCGTGCGGCCAACCGCCGCGTTGAGATTGCTCTCTCTCCAGTAACTTAGTAAGAATTAGATACGGGCTGGATGATCCGTCATCCAGCCAATTCAAATGTATCGCAGTGCCAACAATCCTGCGCTGAGCCAATCGGGCTTCCAGGAGGAATTGCAGCAGGCTTAGCGATCGCTGGTGCACCCGCACCGGGCTTGCCGTCTAGATAATCACTTACCGTACGAAGTGTTTCCTTGAACCATTCGGGGACTTTCCTGTCTATTGGGATATCGCTTAATTTGTAAAGCGCGCCACCGAACACAGACTTCACTGCCAGCTGGCTTTCCTCGCTAGCATGAAGACGCATCATTGCATTAATCAAGCTCCGGTATACAGTCTGGTTGAGAAGCGACAGGTCCTCCGCCATAGGATCAATGCCTAAGCCTCTCCCGATTATCACCAAAGTCTCCTTGGGCCCCAAAACATTATCATTCATCGCTTTAAACTGTGCCATGCGATTCATCCGTTGGGGGTGCAGGATCATCCCAAAGGCCAAATCCGCGGCAGCTTGAACGGCAGCCATATGATCAAAGCTTGGCCCAGTCTGACTTGCAAAGCTTTCACGGGCAAATTGCTGATCACCGACAGATTCACCGCGCGGCGATAAGAGCATGATCTGCTCAGCCGACAAATCCAGCGCGTCTTTGCTAAGACTGGACATCATTGCCTCTAGCGCCGCCACAGAGGTTTCCTTTGGCACCATGGTGGCGATCTCGCGGGCGTCGCCGCGGCGGGTATATTCAAAATCCATCCCGCCCAGCGCTTTCGCCGCAGCTAGCAATTGATAACGGTGATATAAATATATGGGAACAAACTTAGTTTGCAGGTCCCACGTCGATTCCCCTTCGCGGATGTTCTTGATTCCGAAATTGTCCAGCGCGATCTGACGCACCTTCAGGGTATCGATCAGGGCCTGAACCGGATCACTACCGTTATCCCATAAAGCGCCGTGGATATGCGCTGTCCCAACGCCTCGGCTATCGCTGTCACTCACATACCGCAAATCACGATCATTCGCCTCTGAGATCAGTGCGGATAGACCGACTTCTTCATTGTCGAAATGGGCATACATATACCGCGTCGCCCACTTATCCCATTCGCCCATACCAACTGTATACGCTTTTGAGAAGTCTAGCGTGTTGCCGTTTTTAACGCGCACGTCAGGGGCAGGGTAATCCATCACCGACGCCCGGTCCATATAGCTGCTAGCGCCCATATTGTGCGCGAATCCTAGCGTATGACCGACTTCGTGCGCTGAAAGCTGGCGAATGCGAGCTAGGGCGACCTCGATCGGATCATCAGCATCACCGCTCCCGGTTTTCGCAGTACCCGCAAGCCCCTCAAATATCTTAATATCTTGACGAACGCGCAAGCTACCTAGGAGGACAAACCCCTTCATCATTTGGCCGGTTCTAGGATCGGCAACGCCCCAACCGTATGACCAACCGCGCGTTGCCCGGTGGACCCAGTTGATGACGTTATAGCGGGCATCAAGAGGATGAACGCCTTCTGGTAAAATCTCCACACGATAGGCGTCAATGAAGCCAGCGGCTTCAAACGCGGCTTCCCACCAGCGCGCACCGTCAAGTAGCGCCGACATAATAGGCTCTGGTACACTATTATCGACATAATAAACGATCGGTTTTTTGACCTTTGAAGGCGCTTCTCCAGGGTTGATCTTCTCTAAATGCCAACGCCGGGCTAAGCGGGTGATGACACCTTCACCCAGCGGGGTAGACATATCAACAAATGTCGTCCCGATAAGTCCAGCCCGCTCATCCCACTTTCGGGGGCTATAGCTATCATCAGGTAGCTTCATGAAACTGCTGTGAATGATCAGCGTTGCCTTGCCCGGATCTGGCGCTGTGGCTTGAAGCTCTCTGCCCGGCTGGCTGCTTTTAAAGGTGACATAAGCATCAAACTCAACATTGGTTGGAAACGCATGCGCCTCAGACCTATCGAGCCATGACAAGCCTTGATCTACACTGAAGGCACCCTGGCCAGCGCCTCTTAAGCGGCCAATTAAATTACCACTGTCGCGGACCAAAAAGCTGGTTATATCCAGTAAGATTTTATCGCCGGACTGCGACAGTATATCGCCGCCCCAAACCACGGACCGCGCGAAACTATTTTCCACCGCTAATCTCTCGGCCTGCGATCCTGAAGCGCTGAAGCTAGAATTTTCATATTCAGCAAAAACTCTATTGCCGGCTCTGCGAAAGACTAAAATATGACTAGTTAGGCCTGTCGAACGATCAATGCCGAGGGGGTTTGAGCCCATCCCGCCTGTTACGCCTGCAGCATATACATAGCGGCCAATGATGTCGTCATCCCCCGCGCTTGGTAGCTCAAACAGTATGCGGTTATCATCTTTATCTACGTAGAAAGTGACTAGCCCTTCTTTTTTTATTGCGCCATCAACGGCATCTGTCCAGGAGGTTTCCTGAGACGATGCGACGGCACTCAACATAATAAAGACGAATGCAGCAAGGATAGCTTTCATGATCATACGCATTAGAAATGGCTCCAGTGTAAATTTATATATCTAGCTCTTCGACAGACTTTGCATTGGCCTGAATGAAATTAAAACGCTTCTCAGGCTTTTTTCCCATCAAATCATCAACAAGTCGGTTGGTCTCTGCTCGTTCGGCATACTCTTTTGGCAGCGTTACCCGAATAAGGGTGCGGTTTTCGCGCGCCATCGTCGTTTCCTTGAGCTGGCGTGGCGGCATCTCGCCCAGACCCTTAAAGCGGCTCATTTCAATCTTGCCGCGGCCCGTAAACTCATTCTGCAAAAGCTCGTTCTTGTGAAGCTCATCTCGCGCATAACGCACTTTTGGCCCCTGCGAAATACGGAAGAGAGGCGGTTGTGCCAGATAAAGGCGCCCATCTTTTACAAGTCCGGCCATTTCCTGAAAGAAGAAGGTCATCAGCAGGGTCGCAATATGAGCGCCGTCGACGTCCGCATCGGTCATTATGATTACTTTTTCGTATCTCAGTGCTTCGCCGTCATAATGATCGCGAGTGCCGCAACCCAGTGCTAGCGTTAGATCAGCGACTTCCTGATTGGCGCCGATCTTGGCGGCTGTGGCACTGGCAACGTTTAAAATCTTACCCCGTATAGGAAGAATAGCCTGTGTTTTACGATCTCGCGCTTGCTTGGCAGAGCCGCCCGCAGAATCGCCCTCCACAATATAGATTTCAGTACCCTCAGCGCTGTCGCTGGCACAGTCAGTCAGCTTGCCCGGCAGGCGAAGCTTACGCTTACCCACGGCCTTTTTGCGCATGACCTCTTTCTCTTGGCGACGTCTTAGGCGCTCCTCGACACGTTCGAGTGCCCAAGTCAGCAAGCCATTACCGCGATCTGGATTTTCAGCCAGCCAATTATCAAAGGCGTCTCGCACAGCGTTGTCGGTTAGTTTTGTCGCCCCAACCGTCGATAGCTTATCCTTGGTTTGGCCGACAAATTGAGGGTCCTTAATGAAGACGGAAAGAACGGCGCAGCTAGCACCGAAAATATCATCACCAGTGATTTGGGCAGCTTTCTTATTGGCCGTTAGCTCCCCGTAGGCTTTGATGCCTTTCAACAGGGCAGCCCGCAGACCGGCTTCGTGGGTGCCGCCATTTGGTGTGGGAACCGTATTGCAATAGCTCTCAGAGAAGCCATCCCCAAACTCCGGCCAGCTGATTGACCACTCTACTTGTCCAGCTTCGTCTGGGAAGGCACGGATTCCAGAGAAAGGCTCAGGCCAGACGCACGATCTCTTCCCAAGTGTTTCCGCTAAATAATCGGCAAGACCGCCGGGGAAATGCAAAACAGCCTCGCGCGGGGTCGTGTCATTTTCCTGCAGCAGCGCAGATTCGCATTTCCACTCAATCGTCACGCCGCGGAACAGATAGGCCTTTGAGCGCACCATTTTATATAGCCTGCTCGGTTTAAACCTTGATTCCGTTCCAAAAATTTGGGTATCAGGGCGGAACGTAACTGTCGTTCCCCGCCGGTTGTTGATGGGGCCACAGTCGTCAAGTTTTGACGTTGCAGCACCCCTTGAATAGGTCTGCCGCCAGAGATTACGGTCCTTTGCAACCTCGACTGTGAGATCATCTGACAATGCATTAACAACCGATATGCCAACGCCGTGCAATCCACCCGAGGTCGCGTAAGCATCGCCGTCAAACTTACCGCCGGAGTGGAGCGTGGTGAAAATCACTTCGAGCGCAGATTTATCCTTAAACTTAGGGTGTGCATCGACAGGAATACCGCGACCATTATCACTGATCGAGATGTAATTTCCTTCACAAATCTTGACGGTGATCTTGCTGGCATGGCCAGCAACGGCCTCATCCATACTATTATCAAGCACCTCAGCGACTAGATGATGCATAGCGCGTTCATCGGTGCCTCCAATATACATGCCGGGTCTCTTGCGGACTGGCTCTAGTCCCTCAAGAACCTCGATGTCACTTGCTGAATAGTCGGTCTTCGTCTGTGCTGCCTGAAACAGGTCACTCATGCCGCTTTTACCCCTCTTGGACTTGAATTTCGGATTTTAATATAGAGGTTTACTAGGCACAAAAACAACAAGATATAGTGGGTAATACTAAAATTCTTCGAGCTTGGACACAATCGACATGCGTTTTTAAGATTTTATCTAACCAGCAAAGGCACTTGGTATGCACTAGGAGATATTCAAGGATTTCGGGCTGACAATGGTAGACCATTCTTGGGCCGAGTAGGTGGCGCGGCGACGGTTTCCTGAACAGGGCTTCACAGCAGACTGCTGTCTTCACTTATCCCAACCAAGCTGCCCTTTGAAGTGGATGTCGGCAGCGAGTATCCTCCACAAAGTCACAGCAGAAACAAGATATTCATCGCAATGTGATTCTGCGCCGCGCAGATGGCAGGGCTATTTAAAATAGCCTTGTCGCTAGACGCGCTGTTGTCGAGCGGTGAATTCCAATTGAGTAGGGGCTTTAGCCCTTTGAGCGTCTAATTTTTGCGTCTTCGGTGAGCCGGACTAAGCCTTCTTGGTTGGCAGAGGCAATTAACTTACCATCGCGCGTATACATGTTGCCGCGACCGTAAACCCGGCCATGGCCCGCCCATATCCCTTCGACTTGATAGAAAATCCATTGGTCTGCCCTAGCTTTAGGCTCGTGCATATAAAAGCAGTGATCAAGACTGGTCATCATTTTCAAGTCTGGGTGCAGCCAAGTGATTCCGTGGGGACGCAGCGCGGAGCCGATAAGATTACTGTCCGACATAAAGGCTAGTAAACGCGTGTGCAGCGCTGGATCATCCGGTAAGTTAACATCTAACTTCATCCAAAGACCGTGAAGGGGGTCCAGATTTCTGGGGGCTAACAAGTCTTGACGATCAATTGTCCGTTGATTGAAGGGTATTAGTTTTGCCATTGGCACCTTGATGCCAGCTTCTTCTGCAATCCGGTCCAAATATAGTTCATCGGGGTCAACGTCTTCAGGTCCCACACCGTCTTCGCTTATTGTAATTGCGGTAGCTGGTCGTTGATGCTCTAAACCGATTTCGCCGATATGAAAACTGACCGAACTATTGAAAATCGGCTCTCCGTTTTGGATGGCGACGACGCGGCGGGTTAGAAAACTGCGACCATCTCTGATCGGGTCTACCTCGTAAATGATTGGTAGGTCGGCGTTACCCGGGCGCAGAAAATAGGCATGCATACTATGAACATGAAACTCTGGAGGCACTGTCTTTTGTGCGGCTTCCATGCTTTGACCGATCACGTGCCCCCCGAATACATGGCGGTTTGGCCACTGATTTGGGGTTCCGCTGAAAAGCAACCGATCAATGGGCTTGATCGCTAATTCCTCTAAAAACTCTTGGGGCGTTTTTGCTTTTACCATCTCACTATCCTTTGAAAGCCACTCAGCCCTCTTTTTAGGGGCTAGCTTGCTGCATTGAAAGCGAAAAGCGCGCATGGCAGCCATGCAGATCCTTTAGAGGCGGTCGCGCAGCCCGAACCAAGTCATGGCCGCCACCATGCCCGGATATCGAAGCATAGTGCCGCCGGGGAACGTCGGAGTAGGGACCTTTGCCATCAAATCAAACCGCTCCGCTGTCCCCGACACCGCTTCGGCAATCATTTTTCCAGCTTCGGTAGCCATCGCAACGCCGTGCCCGCTATAGCCCTGTGCGTAGAAGATTTTATTATCGTCCAAACGGCCAAAGTGCGGCATCCGGTTCACGGTAATGGCTAGCGTACCGCCCCACGCGTAATCCACCTTATAGTCGCGGAGCTCAGGATAGACCTTGGTCATATATTTTTGAACGAATCCCGCGATATCAGACGGGAACCCCGGCCGGTAATTCTCTCCGCCGCCCCAAAGCATCCGGCGATCATGCGTTAGCCTAAAATAATCAAGCACAAATTTGGTATCAAAAACCGCTACGTCATCGCGGTTTATCCTCTTAGCAAGGGCTTCGGGCAGCGGCTCAGTAGCAATGATAAAGTTATTGATCGGCATGATTTTGCCCGCTAATCGCTTTTCAAGGGAGCCTAGATAACCATTGCAGGCAAGGATGACATGGTCGCAGACGACGCTACCAAATTGGGTAAAAACCTCGGGTTTTCCATTTGTTTTATAGTGTGTTACGCGGCTTTCCTCATACAAAATAGCACCCTCTTTCTCAGCGGCTAGTGATAAGCCAAGGGCGAAGTTTAGGGGATGGATATGACATGCCGTCCGATCTAACAATCCGCCGTGATAGCGGTCGGTGCCAAGTATTGCAGCCGTCTCTGCTTTCGATAGCGGGATTTGATCTTTGGCCTTATAATCGCGCGCTAGTTTTTCAGCGTACTGATGATACCATTTCACATCACTTTTTCGGTGACAAGCGGCCATAACACCTGGTTTTAGATGGCAATCAATTTTATGCTCTGCGACCAGCGATTTAACGCTCTTTACAGACTCTTCAGCGATCTTCCAAAGCTCAATCGCGGTATCCATGCCGAACATGTCTTCCAGATCTTCTTGATCCTTACGCTGTCCGCCGGATACTTGTCCGCCGTTGCGCCCTGATGCGCCCCAGCCAACCCGACCAGCCTCTAAAAGTGCAACGCTGTAGCCCTTTTTTCTAAGATGTAAAGCTGCTGATAGGCCAGTAAATCCGCCACCAATGACACAAATATCTGCCGTTTGCTGGCCCGCTAGTGGTGCGCGTGCCTTGACGCCAGTGGCCGTAGCAGTATACCAACTATCTGGATAGTTGCTGTGCGCCTCAGCCATCTTACTGAATTCCGTGACGGCAAGCGATTTCGTCGAAAACACTCCGAATTTTGCGTACTAACTCGTCGATCTCGCTGTGGGTTATGATCAAGGGAGGCGACAGCACCATGCTATCTCTGACCCCGCGCATAACTAGACCGCTCTCCATCGCAAGATCTCGGGCCAGCGTCCCTGTTGCCCCCTCGTTTTCAAAAGGCTCCAACGTTTCTTTGTCTTTGACCAGCTCTAATGCGCCGAGAAAGCCAACGCCGCGGACCTCAGCAACAATTGGATGGTCGCTCAATCCTCGAATAGCTTGCTGGAAGTATTCCATACGCGCATGATAGGCTGCGCCCTCGATATCCATACGCTCAAGAAGCTCAATGTTTTTAAGCGCGACAGCACAGGCGACCGGATGGCCGCTGTATGTATAGCCGTGACAAAACTCCTCGTCGTCATCTAGGAATGCTTGGGCGATTTTGTCACTGACAGCGACAGCCGAAAGGGGCTGGTAGCCGCTGGTGAGGCCCTTGGCCATTGTGATAATATCGGGAGTGAAGCCATAATACTGACTACCGAACCATTTACCCGTCCGGCCCCAGCCACAGATGACTTCATCAGCCCATAATAAAATACCATATTTACGACACAGCGCCTCAATGCGGGGCCAATAGCCGTCAGGGGGCGGAACCATGCCGCCAGCGCCCATTATTGGCTCCGCGACAAAGGCAGCGACATTCTCAGGCCCTAGATCAAGGAATTTTTGCTCGGTTGCGTTTACAACATGCTCAAGAAACTCCGCCTCGCTCATCCCGTGGCGCTTGCCCTCCCTGAAATAATAGGGCGCAGGCTCTACTCGCTCAAAGCCGGGTAGGGGTAGGTCGAATTGCGGATGCAAGCCAGTCAGGCCTGCCATCGACGCGGCACCCATGGTTACACCGTGATAGCTTAGGTCACGGCTTACGATAATCTTACGGTTCTTTTTGCCTTTTAAATTCCAATAGTAACGTACAAGCTTAATTCCTGTATCATTGGCCTCAGAGCCAGAACAGGCAAAGAATATTTGGTTCAAGTCCCCGGGGGTCTTTTCCGCGATTTTTGCTGACAGCTCCGCTGCTGCGGGTGTTGTCGTTTGGAAGAACAGATTATAGTAAGGCAGTTCTTTCAGCGCATGCGCGCCGGCCTCCGCCAACTCATCATTGCCGTATCCCATATTGGTGCACCACAGGCCCGCCATACCATCGAGCAGGCGATTCCCCTCGCTATCCTCGAGATAGACACCTTTGGCACTGGTGATGACCCGAGGGCCTTGTTTCCGTAGTTCCTTATGGGTGCTGAAGGGATGAAGATGATGGGCATTGTCCATTTGTTGCCAAATAGCGGTTCGGTTCGAGATTTTTGCTGAAGAATCCATAATTACACCGTCTTTAATAGAAATTTTGTTTCCCAAGGGCTTAAGAAGCCTGAATAACTCTCATATTCCTCGCCCTTCACAGCCAAGAACGTGTCAACGAAGGGTTCACCAAGAACGTCGCGCAAGGGTTGGCAACGGTCCATTTTTCCAATACCTTCAAGGTAATGGCTAGGAAGGGCGCGGGTTGACGCCTCATAAGCGCTGCCTTCAAAGGCCTTGGAAGGCTCCAGCTTTTCTATCATACCGACGTAGCCACATGCCAGCGATGCCGCGATTGCTAGATAGGGATTTGAATCCGAGCCGGGTATCCGGTTTTCGATCCGCCGATCCCCCCTGCCACCTGACGGGACACGAAGTCCTACGGAACGATTTTCACGGCTCCAATGCAGATTGGTTGGTGCCGATAGCTGAGCGGCCAGTCGCATGTAGCTGTTCACATACGGAGCAATCATCGGCATGCTAGACGGCAGATAGCGTTGCAAGCCCGCGATATGATTTAGGAAAAGCTCGGTATCGTCGCCCTTCTTGTCGGAAAATATATTCTCGCCTGTTTTTAAATCGACAACCGATTGGTGAAGATGCATGGCGCTACCAAAGCTATCAGGGTAGGGCCGCGCCATAAAGGTCGCAAACATGCCGTGTTGCAAGGCAATCTGCTTTATCACGCGTTTAAAATAGAAGCTTTGGTCGGCTACCGAGAGGGCATCACTATGATTGACGTTAAACTCAAACTGCGCAGGACCCGCTTCGTGGATGAGTGTATCAATTTCAATGCCCTGTTCTTCGCAAGCATCATAAACATCATCGAAGAAATCACCAAATTCGTCAACTGCATCAATAGAATACGGCTCGGTACTGCCGACCTCACGAATACCGGATTTCCCTTTTGGTGGACGTGGGGCGCTGGTCTTGTCTTCCTGGCGTTCGATCAAATAGAATTCAAACTCCGGGGCCACAATGGGTTTCCAACCGCGATCAGCATAAAGATCAAGCACATGCCGCAGAATTGTCCGCGGCGATAGCATTATCTGGCCGCCTGTCTCGGTTTCCACATCACAAATAACACATGCGGTCGGCTCTTTCTGCCAGGGCGTCTTTGAGATGGTATCAAGGTCGGGGATAATGATCATATCCCGCTCGGTCTCTTCTAGATGCTTATTAAAAGTGAAGTGGCCATTGATAGAAATACCAAAGATGCTTTCAGGTAGACGCAACGTCCGCGTCCGCATACCCGAAATAAACTTTTTACGGGGCATAGCTTTTCCGCGCGCCGCTCCAGCAAAGTCTGGAAGCATGACTTCAATGTCGTCGATGCGATTTTCAATAAGCCAAGCTTCGACTTGGTCAATCTTGTCTGTATGGGTCATATCGACCACCTGCAGGCGCCCGTTGCCAAGGGCCTGTCCTCTGTGTGCTTTATGGGAAGTGATAGTCGTTTGGTTTTCCCAACTGATAAAACAGTTTACCGCTTTTACCCTATGATATGTCAAGTACCGTGAATGCGGTAGAGCGATAGCAAACAATCCTACAAAAGTGTTTACTACTGAGTAGCTTTCTAACTAAACTAAGACACGCACTGCAATCGTAGTGTTTTAACAGTTTGGAGACTGGCTATGGCCGACACGATGAAACAAGCGGTTGATCTTTCTGGTGAGAAAATACATTGGGATCAAGATATTAGCTACGATTCATACTTGGATCTTGGGACTCTTCTTGATGCGCAGAAGCCCAGATCTGGCGAACATGACGAGATGCTTTTTATCATTATTCACCAGTCTGCCGAGCTCTGGATGAAATTATGCATTCACGAGATATCTGGGGCAATGGAGCAAGTTAAGCAGGATGATTTGCGGCCAGCCTTTAAAATGCTGTCGCGGGTTTCGAAAATCCAAGCGCAACTGTTGCAGTCGTGGGAGGTCTTATCGACCATGACCCCATCTGATTATGCAAAGTTCCGTGATACCTTGGGGCAAAGTTCGGGTTTTCAGTCCTTTCAGTACCGGACCATGGAGTTTGCGCTGGGTAATAAAAACGCTGATATGGTCAAGGCCCACCGGAGCAGCCCGGAGCGGTTTGAGAGTTTGAGTAAAATATTAGCTGCGCCGAGTTTCTATGATTTAACGCTTCAATTGTTAGCAAAACGGGGATTGAATATCCCAGAAAAAAGCCTGTCAAGGGACTGGTCAGAGCCGTATGTTGCATCGAAAGGTGTTGAGGATGCTTGGAAGTTGATCTACGAAAACCCAAATGATTACTGGGATTTATACGAGCTTGCTGAAAAATTGGTTGACCTTGAGTATCACTTTCAGCAGTGGCGCTTTGCCCATATGAAAACTGTTGAACGCATCATTGGATTTAGGCGAGGGACCGGGGGCACTGGCGGCGTCAGCTACCTTGTCAAAGCGTTAGATCTGCGCTTCTTCCCAGAGCTTTGGACGGTGCGGACGAACGTGCGATGACGCGCCGCGTTTTCGATATCTCCCAGACTATTCGGCCCGGGATCCCGGTTTGGCCGGGAGATACTGCCTTTAAATTTGCTGAGACATGGACGCTTGACGATGAATGCCCCGTCAATGTTGGTAGTTTGGAGCTTTCCACCCATACGGGCACCCATACTGATGCCCCACTTCACTATGATGAAGGTGGGCTTGCGATGGCGGAGGTTCCCATTGATGCCTATATCGGCCCATGCATAGTCATCGACGCCACAGGCTGCAAACAGGTCGTCCGACCGGAGGACATTGCTGCCATGACGCCGGACCTGGTTGAACGTGTGATTTTTAAGACATATAAGAAGTTTCCCCATAATGGCTGGGATAGCGACTTTACAGCTGTGCATCCTGACACTGCCAGTTATTTAGCCGAGCGAGGATGCAAGCTGATAGGGCTAGATTCGCCGTCCCTTGACCCTGAGCAGTCGAAGACACTTGATTGCCACATGCGTGTGCGCGACTTGGGGTTGGCGGTCTTAGAGGGGTTGGTTTTAGACGGTGTCGAGCCAGGTGCGTTTGAACTCATCGCACTTCCGCTTAAAATCGCAGGAGCCGACGCTTCGCCCGTCCGGGCTATTCTTCGGGCCGTTTAGACCTTTTATTTTATCCTCTATACTAAATTATATCTTAAATTATATCTTAAATTATATCTTATCTGGGCCTGAAACCGTGCCTTCATCGGTAAAAGCATTGAGGCCGATGATTGTATATGTATCTTTGATGCCGGGTGCGGTCTGAACGCGAGTGGTCACGAAGCGGCCGATTTCTTGCTCTTCATCCAGTTGAAACTGGGCGAGTAGGTCGTAATTCCCGCTTGTGGAATATACAGAGCGTACTTCGCCTACCTCATCGGCTAAATAAGCTGCCACATCATAGGTGCGGCCCAGCTCACATTTAATTTGCACGAAAAGTGTTTTCATCAGCGGTTGCCCTCTCATCAAAAATTCTAATTTAATTGCTGCAAAGCTAACGATATATGTAAGTATTGCCAAGGTGAATTAGCCAGATTTTGAGGCTTTTGTGCGCTTTTAGGACTTTTTGTCTGCAATTAGCCTTGACATCTCATGATAGAAACGCTTCTAACAGTCAAGGTAACAATCAATGCTGGAGTTTGTACAATGCCAATGACACTAAAAGATGAGGGCCCGAAGGTTAGAGTTCTTTTTACAGGAGCAGTTACATTTGCGGAAAATAACGAGTTCCGAAACTTGTTGAAAGAACTTCGTCGCCGCGAGCTATCTTCTTGTCTTTTCGATTTGTCGGAGCTGGAAATGATCGATAGCGCAGGCCTCGGCATGTTTCTTATAGCTAAGGAGCAGGCAGATGCTTCTGGCTGGAAGCTGAGCGTTGAAGGCGCAACGGGGCATGTTCAAGATATGCTAAAGCTCACTAAGCTGCTGGAGCTTATAAATCAATAGGTGGGCGGCCATAACGCAAGTCAGGGAATAGGCGTGAAACTGGGATTGCAGCCGAAAAGTGTCATTGCGGAAGAGTTAGCAGAGTCGCTACACTCGGCCCGAATTCTTGTCGTCGATGATCTTTCAGTCATGTGCAAAATGATCGGCTTGACGCTTAAGAAGGGCGGCTATACCAATGTGAGCTTTGCCTATGACGGTAATGAAGCGCTTGAGGCCATTGCAGTTGACATGCCTGATCTGGTGATCCTAGACATCAACATGCCCCGCCTTAATGGCTACGAGGTTTGCCGAAAGCTTCGGTCCCAGCCGGAAACGGCCCATCTTCCGATCCTAGTCCAGTCGGCCGCAGAGACAGACGCCGAGCGGGTGAAGGTTTTTGAGGCGGGTGGCACTGATTTTGTGTCAAAGCCCATCAACCTTCCAGAAATGCTGGCACGGGTCAGCATGCACCTTGGGAATAAATTCTTAATCAAGAGCCTATCTAGTTTCAGAGAGCGCTTGCAGTCCGAGTTAAGGCTGGCTAGGGACATGCAAGTCGAGCTACTGCCAGCGACAAATGATATTTGGCGTATCCAGAAAAAATATAGTGTTACGATTGATAGCTTTTACCGGGCTTCTAGCGAGCTCGGCGGCGACTTGTGGGGCTTCGTCGAGGTGAGTGATACACAGCTGGGCGTTTACCTTATTGATGTAGTTGGGCACGGCGTGGCGGCTGCGCTCAACACGTTTCGAGTGCAGGCGCTAATGACCCGTCTTAAGGCGTTAGCCAGCGATCCGTCCGCCTTCATGACGGCTTTGAACTCGGCGTTGGTTGATATTTTCCCAACAGGCCAGTACGCTACTATGTTCTATGGTGTCCTTGATACCGATGCCGATACGCTGACGTGGTGCGGTGGCGCTGCGCCTAGGCCTTACCTAATGACCCCGGGTGATAGCCAGCAGATACAAACAATTGATACGCGAGGCGTGCCAATAGGCATCTCTCGCAAGCCCGGGTACGCGAATCTTGTTACCCCATTTGTGAAGAACCAATTGCTGTTCGCCTATAGTGACGTGTTGTTAGAAACCCCAGATATAGTGGGCGAGATCCTCGGAGAAGAGGGCCTTCGCCAGCTTGTTCAGCAGGTTAACAGTAGGGCAAAATGCGGGCAGGTGTTGCAGGAAACCCTTCGCTCCTTCTTTGAAAAAACAAAGTCTGACCTCAAGGACGATCTGACGGCAGTCTCCATCTTTCGATCATCAGAAGGTATCGCCTTTCCCGCGCTTCCAGACCTTGAAAATGAGCAAATCCTGATTGTCAGTGACGGGGCTATGATATGTTCCGCCCTTACCGCTTTAAAGGACGATGCCTTTGATGCCATCCATGCCAGTGATATGGATGATGTTGGGCGGTATCTGACCGACGATAGCCTTGTACTATCGACGGTTATTTTTGACCTAAGCGTATCTGGAGATCATCTGGACCGTTGGATTAAGTTCATCCTTGGACATGCTCATTTGGCTCTGCTGCCGATTGTTGCCGTTCGGGATATGAGTGACTCCATGAATCTAGGGCACCTATACAATAGCGGAGTGACTAAGGTCGTTGAGGTAAATGTGAAAATAGCTGGCCTGCGGCGAGTTCTTAAGACTTTCGCACGAGACCACAAATTGATGATTAATTTGAAGCGCGATGTTGAATGGCGGGCCACGGGCAGCCAGCAAATCAGTGAAGGCGAATTTCGGTTCCAAAGCAGAGCTGAAGCCTATGATTTAGCCAGGAAATTGGGCACCGTAACGTCGGACCCTGTGCGCGTCGCCATTGGTTTAACCGAGCTTCTAGTTAATGCTATCGAGCATGGGTGCTTTCAGATCGGTGCTTCTGAAAAAAGCAGACTTATTGATCAAGACAGGTTGGACGAAGAGTTAAACGTCCGGCATATGCGCCCGGAGTTTCGGGACCGGTTTGCAACGGTAAAATATACTCGTGGGTACGATTTTATCGAATTTATCATCACTGACCCGGGCGAAGGATTTGACTACGAGAACCAGCAGAGCGCCTTTCAAAACTCTTCGGCGGCGGCCAGCGGTAGAGGTCTAATGATGGCAGACCAGCTCTTTACAAGTCTAGCTTATTCGGGGAAAGGTAATATTGTTATTGCTCGGATTGCTTTTGATGGCATACAGATAACCTGAAAAAAATCCGAATCGAAGGTTTGAGGGACTTATTTATGATACTGGTGCGCCCGGCTATTTTTAGCCTGCTTTTCACTATTCTGCTGAGCCTTTCAGTCGGCTCATTGCCTTTAAAGGCTCAAGATTCCTCCGCGGTCTGGCATGATTGCCATGTGAAGAAGATTACCGAGAAGGCCGAGTGCGCAACAATTAGCGTTCCCTTAGATTACGACAATCCAAGTGATGGTAGAACAGTCGATGTATTTGTCGCTAAGATATCAAGTACAGGAACAGAGATAAAAGATGACCCATTCATAATTCTTCCCGGCGGTCCAGGCCAAGCCGCATCAGATTCTGGTAGCTTGCTAAACGCCGGCTTTAACAAGGTGCGCCAGGGCAGGGAAATCCTGCTTATTGATCACCGGGGTGTTGGCAACTCGAACCAGTTAAACTGCGCGCGGGTGGATGATATGGCAGTTACTCAAGAGGGCATTTTACAATATATCCAAACATGCCTTGACGATCTTGAACACGACCCCAAATATTTCGGCGTTGATGCTGCGCAGAGAGATTATTTAGAGGTCATCAATGCGCTTGGCTATGATCAGGTTAATTTGTACGGCGTCTCATACGGGACCCGGACCGCGAGTTGGCTGATGCGAGAGGCCCCAACGCTAATTCGAAGCGCAATATTAGACGGCGTCTTGCCGCCAGAAATGCAATTGTTTGAGCAGAGCCCAAAGGGGGCCGAGCAGGCATTGCAAGCTCTATTCACAGCGTGCGGCGTGGATGCTGCGTGTAATCAGGCATTCCCAAACCTCGCCACAAGGTTCGCTGATTGGGTAACGGCCCTGCGCGATGCGCCGATGCGCTTCACAGTTCGTAACCCCGTGACCTTTGAGATGGAGTCAGTAAATTTTGACTATGTTTCCTTCGTCCAGGCTGTGCGGGGAATTTTATATAGTACAGGGAGGTCGGCGAGTTTGCCTCATGCACTAGATCAATTGTTTGATGGGAATGCTGGGCCCTTTTCAGCTCTCTCTGCGGCTGGCGCAGCGCTTACCGATACAATGGCCCTAGGATCAACGCTATCCATCCTGTGCGGGGACGAGATATACGGAGCGGACGAAGCAGCGATTGCTAAGGCCGGCGCCACTAGCTTTACAGATGATAGTTATTACCAGTTTTGGAAATCAGCCTGCCAAGTTTGGCCCTACACAAAGGGCCGTGAAATAAACAAAGAGCCTTTAAATTCTGATGTGCCCACCCTTTTGCTCAGCGGCGCAGTGGACCCTGTGACGCCCTATCAAAACGGCGATGCTTGGACCGAGACGTTAAGCAATGTCCGGCATTTAATCGTCCCCGCTACTGGGCACAATACAGCGTATGTCGGCTGTATGCCCGATATATTGGCAGAGTTCGTTGACACATTGGATAGCGCAAGTCTGAAGGCGGAGTGTTTGCAAACCACCAGCCGCCACGCGTTCGTAACAGGTGTGATGGGCCCCTCTAGGTCGGCTCCCGAGAGCATTGGAGATAGTCAATGATTACCGTAAAATCGCTCGCGAAATCCTTCGGCGATGTTCATGCGATTAAAGATGTAAGCTTCACTTCGAACGATTCTGCGATCACCACACTGCTTGGTGCTAACGGGTCTGGAAAGACAACAACCTTCCGGGCTATTTGTGGGCTAATGGCTCCGGATAGGGGTGGCGCGTATATCGACGAGGTAAGTGTTCAAGAATCACCGCTACAAGCACAGGCAAAGCTTGGTATTTTTCCTGATAATCTAGGACTATATACGCGCCTGACGTGCCGCGAGCATCTGGTCTATTTCGGCGAACTTCATGGGATGGAACGACCATTGCTGAATCGGCGCATTCAAGAGGTGTCTGATCTGCTGGAGATTGATGACATCATGGAGCGCCGAACCGAGGGTTTCTCGCAGGGGCAGCGTATGAAGGTCGCCCTCGCGCGCTGTCTGATCCATGATCCACAGAATTTAGTGCTAGACGAGCCAGCTCGCGGACTTGATGTGATGAGCATTCGGTTACTGCGAAAAATATTGTTAGATATGAAGGCTTCAGGACGCTGTATCCTGCTATCAAGCCATGTGATGGCGGAGGTCGAACAGTTATCAGATAAGGTTGTGATCATCAGCGGCGGGCTGGCAATTGCGGAGGGCACGCCTGCTGAGCTTGTTAGGACGGCTGGCGCGAAGAATTTGGAGGATGCGTTCATTTGGTACCTAGAGCGCTCTGAAGAAATCAGCAGAGGAGCAGGGGTATGAAAAAAGCACTAGCCGTTTTTAAGAAGGAATGGCGAGACATGCTGCGCGATCGCCGCGCGATGTTGACTATATTCAGCTACCCACTTCTTGGTCCTGCCATGATATTGGTGATGCTTACGTTATTCGCGGGACTGGAAGAGCGCCGCGACAATCCGACACTTGCAGTCGCCGGCGCGGATCAGGCGCCTGTCTTGATCGAGTATCTGGAGCGCAATGATGTCGACATCAGGCGGGTTGAGATCACTGAGGCACCAACCGAAGTGCCGGAAGGCAGCAATGCGCTCTTGATCATTGATCCCGACTTTAAGGCAAAGATGCAAGCCGGACTACAGGTCGAACTTGTAATATATGGTGACATGAGCAAGAAGCGGGACGCCATAACTATTTCGGCGGTCAGACGCTCGATGAGGGTTTTTTCAGCGACCGTCTTAGAAACGCGCTTGATCGCTCGCGGGATTTCGCCTGACATTGCAAACCCCGTTGATTTGGATGTTGCTGACCTATCAGGGAGCGGTCAAATCGGTCGGTCAATTGTTCTGCTCATAGTTATGTTTTTTGTTTTAAACCCATTCGTTACTGGGATTAGCTTGGCGGTTGATATGACGGCTGGAGAGCGTGAGCGGCACTCCTTGCAATGTTTGCTAGCCCAGCCGGTTTCGTCATTACATATCGCGATTGGCAAATGGTTTGTCATCAGTCTATTTAGTTTGATCAGCGTATCGCTCGCAGTTCTACTGCAAGGCGTAGCTCTCTCCTTTGCACCACTTGGGCAGCTTAGCATCTCCCTTGATTTGAGCGTCAGCACCCTTGGCTCAGTCCTATTGATCCTGCTACCGCTATGTCTATTTGTCCCAGCTATCCAGTTATGGGCAGCCATGTTTGCCCGATCGTTTAAAGAAGGACAGATGTATTTGTCCTTATTGTTGGCTGCACCTACGGCGGTCGCCGTTCTTAGCAATTTCTCCGATGATCAAGTGGAAGGGGGTATGACGCTCTTCCCGATTTTTAATGAGATAAACCTTATTCCAGAGGTTCTCTTGACGGGTGATATTGATTACAGCCAGCTGCTCCTCCCTGCCAGCATCAGTCTTTTATTCACTATTTTTGCGGTTTGGATGACGGGTCGGAAATTAGCGCAGGAAAGCCTGCTGGATAGCTAAATTGTTTCTTTGCGGCTTTGAACGATGGTCTTCGCGATGAATCTGCCGCTATTGAATTTCTTTTGCATCCCAATGGGCAGGGGATAAGGCTCGCCCAGTATCTTTGCCACCATGGCATCAGCGATAAGCGGCGCATATTGAAATCCGCGTGACCCAAGCCCTGTGAGGACCTGCAAGCCTTTATGATACAGGTTATCATCAAAGGGAATCTTAAAGCTGGCATCAATAGCAAGGCTAGCAAGCTGCTCATCGACAAGTGTCCGATTAGCAAGGGGTCCCGCTGCGGGCATATGATCCAGCAAGTTGCCCCTGCGACCAATCCAGTGGCTTTCGGGGGATAAACTGATGGTATCTACGTCTAACGCCTGCGAGAGAAGGGACGATAGATACCCATCGTCTAGCGCTCGCACATCTTGCCAATTTGGGTCAGGCATCCGATCAAAGCTAGATCCCAATTGCTGAACCCCACCATCTAAAACAGGGCTTAGGTATCCGCCAAACTCTATGCCGTGCCTTGGTAGGCCGTTGCCAGCTCCCGCAGCTCCCCGGAATAGCATCATCTGGCCCCGGTTAGCTTCAAGGGGCAAGTCTGCCAGCTCCAGCAGCGTCTGATCTTGGAATCCGGTAGCCAGTATTAGAGTGTCGGCTCGAACAATAGGCTCCAAAGCGCTGCCATAGGTGAGCCAAGAGCCGCCCTGATGGGCAATTCGGTCAACATCTGCGTGTATCACCGAATTAGCTTGTTGAACCTGTTCCAGTAGACCTACAGCATCCACAGCGCCTGAGCGCGGCAATACCGAGACACCATCGCTTGAGACTGTTAAATGGTGCGTCTCCCATAGGGCGCGCTCCTTCAGCTTTTGAATATGATCAGGAGTCAGTTTTGCTGACGGGGCGAGGGTCAATCCGCCTTTACCGATCATATGGCCGCGAATAAGAGGGTGCTCGGTAGCATTGAAAAAAGCCGATACCCCGAAATTTCCAATCAAACTGTCCTCATTATGAAACCGTGGCGCCAAGACCGCGGCCGGCATTGACGAGGCTGAATGGTACGTCCGACCCGATATCAATGTTACCTTGATTCCACGCCGGTTGAAGGCGTCAGCGATCATTGCGCCAGCAATTCCAGCGCCGATAATAACGATGGCGCCGGGCTCAGCGACACCGGCGCCATGATACCACCAGTGTTGTGGGCGTCTTTCTGGATCGCTCACCATCCGCCCGACCAGACGCTCCCTTTTTTTTCCGTAGCCCGCTGTTTTAGACACATTGAACCCGCGAATTGAAAGCTTGCTGCTAACCAAACTAGCGGCTGTGAAGGTGGCAAAGCTTGTGCCAGCTTTTGATAACCGCTTTACCTCATTGAAAACAGCATCGCTCCATATGGTTGGGTTTTTGGCGGGCGCAAAGCCGTCGAGGTACCAGACGTCCACGCGAGCATCCAGTTCGGCCAATTGCTCAGCCGCGTCGCCAAATAGCAACAAAAGCCGAACCCGGCCTTCTTCAAATTGGCGAAGATGAAACCCGCGCGAGGCCGGCGGCCATGAGGCCAGCATTTGCTCCAATAACTCTGATAGCTCTGGAAACCGCTGTAGCGCCCTTGTGATCGCCGCCCTGGTCAAAGGGTTTGCTTCGGCCGAAACAAAGGTAAAGCGGCCGGGCCGACCGTCATCTATCCAGCGCTGCCACGTCGCGAGAAAATTAAGACCCGTGCCGAAGCCTGTTTCGGCGATACAAATATGTTCATCGGGCTTCCATCTTTCGGATATCCGGTTACCGTCAAGAAACACAAAGCGAGATTCGGCAAGGCCGTTATCGGTGCTAAAATAGATATCGTCATAGGCTGTTGCCATGACGCTACCGCTCGGCCATTCCAGATCGTCTGGGCTGAGGGGCTTGACATCGCTCAGGGTAATTGGTTTCTGATCTGGCATCGGCGTCCAAGGCTTTCCATTGCAAGTATGATTTGCTATGCCATAGCCTAACAGTTTATGAAACGATTAAGGGGACATTTTGATAATGCTTTATCAATTAGATGGTCAGGCGCCAACGGTTGCTGATGATACGGTGTGGGTTGCTCCGGATGCAAACGTCATAGGCAACGTTAGTTTGGCGAGCGAGGCCAGTATTTGGTTCGGTGTGACGATCCGAGGGGATAACGATCCCATAACCATCGGCAAGGGCACAAATATTCAAGATCATTCGGTCTTGCACTGTGATCCTGGAATGCCTTGCATGGTGGGCGAGGGTGTCACCGTAGGGCATAAAGCCATGCTGCATGGCTGCACAATCGGCAATAATAGTCTGATCGGTATGGGGGCTACTATTCTAAACGGAGCGACTATTGGCAAGAATTCTATCGTTGGGGCAGGCGCGCTTGTAACCGAGGGCAAGAGCTTTCCAGAAGGCGTTTTGATTGTTGGCAGTCCAGCCCGCGTTGTGCGCCAGCTTACCAGCGAGCAAATCGCGATGATTAAAGTATCATCTGACATCTATATTCAAAACGCGAAGCGCTTTGCGGCCGGATTAACACCGATCGCCAAATGATTTGGTCATAAAAAAAGGCGCTAAAAATCAGCGCCAATTTCTATTTTTATAAGTTCAAATTGAGCTAACTAACTGCTTTTGCCACGTTTGGCTTTTGCACCGCTGCTGGTGTTTGAGCGCCAGTTGCGTTTGGCTTTTCAGCATTTTGAAGAGGGTTCGCTGAATGGGTCATGCGACCACTCAACTTCGCTCCTGCCTCCACTGATAAACTCTCATGAACGATATCGCCTTCAACACGCGCTGACGATTCTAGACGCACTGACCGCGCCTTAATTTCACCCTTTACGCCGCCGCGAACGATGACTTTATCTGCGACGACAGAACCGATAACTTTTCCTGTATCGCCCATTGTTACGCTGCCGCAACGCAGGTCGCCTTCAACTGTACCATCCAGCTGAAGCTCGCCCGTAGTTGAGACGTTCCCTACGATCTTTACATCTGTTCCAATTAATGATGGTGTTTTATTGCCGTTTTGCATGGCGGGTTTTTCCTCGATTTTATTATGTTCAACTGGCCGGATAGTTCGTTTTACCGGCTGCACGTCTTTTGATTTCGAAAACATCTTCACTCGCTTTCAAGTAAGGCATCGGATCTGTCACATTGCCCTTCAGCCACACTTCATAGTGTAGATGAGTGCTAGTCACGCGTCCTGTATCGCCCATTTCCCCAATTTCCTGACCCACGTCAACAAGCTCGCCTTCTTTGACTTTTAGGCGGCGCATGTGCCCGTATCTGGTCCGAAAACCATTCCCGTGATCAATTTCAATCATGTTGCCGTAAGGTCCCAACCATCTTGCTTTAACGACAGTCCCGGAACCGGCTGCCAAAATCGCGGTTCCTGGCCAGCCAGCCATATCTAAAGCACTGTGCTTTGCCCACCGCTTCGTAATTGGATCACGGCGTGTGCCAAACTTGCTTGAAATATAATAGTCTGCAGCAGGCTTCGACACCGGAAGACTATCCAGCGCCAATGTGGCTAGATGAAGGCGCCTGCGCTCTTCGATAAGGGCTTCAAAGACAGTACCCGATGCAATAGTCATCATCGATGGGTCAATCTCCAGTGGTTCATAGGGCCCGCCAACGCCAGCGTCATTTGTTTCGCTGCCAGCAAATTGGATCAGGCTATTGGTGTCTAACGGCGTATCGGCAAGCATATTATCGATCTGAGACAATATAGCCGACGTATCATTCAGCATGTGCTGGCCCAGCTGTAATTGACGCTGTTCGAGATTCTCTAGCCCATCTGCGATAACTTGACTAGGCGTCATGGCCAGCATTCCCGCCGCGTTCGCAGCACCAATGGCGCTGGTCGTAGAACTCGCTTGATCATCAATATCGACCAATTGACCAGGGTCAGTATCCACTTGAGGGAGGACGCTTGGCTCTATCCCGTTAAGCTCTTCAAGAAGACGTTGTCGTGCTTCTATGGTTTCTGTGCGCTCCAGCATCGCCTCCTGCAGCGTACCAAGCTCTTCATTCACGTCGGCTTTTTGATTTCTGAGTTGGACGATGCGGGCATCCCTAATCTCCAGCTCAGCGTCACCAGTTAAGTAGGCGATCGATGTGACGCCCAGCCACACCACCAAAACGAACAGGCTTGAGGCAACAACCATCTGCATGTTTGTTGTAAAGGTGACGAAATTAACCCGGCCTTCACTGCGCAAGAACAACTGCCGCTCCGGAAACATTATGTCCCGGTGCGTGCTAAATTTAGTTTTGAGTTTCTCTATCGAGATCAAACTCTGTTCCACCCTTTACGCGTCGCGTAACTTTTTTCTATTCTTCTTCGCAGCCCCAACCGTGACAAGCCGAAATCCTTAATCGCCCGCATTTCACTCAATTTCAAGACGGAAATCAAGGGTTATATAGAATTGTCCATAAATTGTTGGTTAGCTATCTGCAAGAGGTTCGTAGAAACTTGGGAAAAGACCAGCCTTTTCACGGGCTTGGGTATTAAAAGGGCGTTTCAGGTCACCAGCGAAATATTCGCGAACTAAGGCATGAAACCAAGTTTCGCTGTCCTTATTTTGTTCTTTGGCTAGGAAATCGAACCAGATCTTGCCTGCAGCAACATGGCCAACCTCATCTTCATATATGGTTCTTAAGATGACTGCCGACGCGTTATCGCCGCTGTTTTCAAAGCGAGTAATCATGCCAGGCGTTACATCCAGCCCGCGTGCCTCTAGTACCATTGGCACGACAGCGAGCCGCGCGGGGAGATGGTGCGCCGTTTGCTCAGAAGATTGCCACAGACCGTCGTGGGCTGGCAAATCACCGTAAAAAGAGCCGAGCTCTCCAAGTCTAACTTCTAGCATGCTGAAATGCCGACCTTCATCGGCACCAACACGAATCCAGTCATCACTGAATGCCCGTGGCATCTTCACACCAAAACGCGCGACAATGTCAAAGGCTAGATCAATCGCATTTAATTCGATATGCGCGATCGCATGGAGAAGGGCGATCCGATTGGCGTCGTTACCCCCTTTTCGCCGTTTTGGCATAGCTGAAGGAGCAAGCAATTCAGGTCTATCAGGGCGTCCAGGGCGGTCTGGCGGCATGGCATCAAATTCAAACGCAATAACCCCCGCTTGCCAATCGGCTAAGACTTTCTGAGCCAGAATAGCTTTTTCTCTGGGGTTCGATGCTGTTAAGACATTGAGGGCTGCAGAGGCTAGAGAACGCATGGCCTCAGCTGCTCAGCATTTGCGCAGATTTAAGAACGTCATCAACATGACCTTTAACCTTAACTTTGTGCCATATCTCACTAATTTTACCTGTTTTGTCGATCAGGTATGTAGCGCGCTCAATACCCATATACTCGCGTCCATATAATTTCTTTAAGACCCAGACACCGTAGGAGTCTATCACTTCGCCGCCTTCGTCTGACGCAAGCTCGACCTTTAGGTCATGCTTGGCAATAAAGGTATCATGGCGCTTTGCACTATCCTTGCTCATCCCAATCACCGTCGCGCCCGCTGCCTTAAAGGCGGCTTCACGCTCGGAAAAATCAATCGATTCTGTGGTGCATCCGGGGGTCATATCTTTGGGATAGAAGTATAGTACCACCGATTTTCCGAGATAATCCGAGAGGGAAATTGTTTTTCCGCCATCACCGGGGAGGGAAAAGTCGGGGGCTAGATCACCAACATTTAATGTCATCGTGTTTATCCTTAGCTTATGAGTTATAGACCTCGCCGCTATCGTTTAAGGCGTGCCAATCATTCGTTCGAATAGCTGATACACTGCCTGTTGCTGCGTCTCAAGGGTCCTTTTTAGATCGCTAAACGTTTCAGCGCCTGTCGCCCGGCACAGCATATGCTGCAGCTCGGGCGAGAAATCAGTGTCATTGAGCGAGCTACTGCCGTGCGTTACGCGCAGGATGGCCTGTACTGACTGGGCGACCGCGTGAGCGCTGTCCAATAGCCTATAATCATCTGGGGATAACAGCCCATGATCACGCAATCGGATTAGGGCGGTTTCGAGCACCGGTTCAATGATATCCAGATGCGCTTGGCCATTAGCCAACAATAGGTATTGAACGATAAATTCAATATCGACTAAGCCCCCACGACTATGCTTCATCGACCATCTCGAACGCGCTGGCATTTCCTTTGCCATAAGTGAACGCATATCCAGCACTGCTGCCTTTAGGCCTTTGCCATTTCTGTTGACATTCAGCGCTGAGCGGATGGTCTGCTGAATAGATTGTTTAAAGTCAGAACCAGCAACAACCACGCGCCCGCGCGTCAGTGCCATATGCTCCCATGTCCAGGCGGCTTCACTATAATAGCGGGTGAATGTTTCTAGGGTAACGATCAGCGGGCCTTGATTGCCGCTCGGACGGAGCCTAGTGTCGACTTCGAATAGAGTGCCTTCGGCTGTCATCACTGTTAAGGCTGTTATGATTGACTGGCCTAGCCGAGAATAATACTGGCTTGGCGAGACTTGGCGCTCCCCGTTTGATACACTCGCCGCGTCATCTACCTTGTACAACATCACGACGTCTAAGTCCGAGGTATAAGAGAGTGCCTGTCCCCCGTATTTGCCCATTGCGATAATCGCTATCTCACCGCCTTTTATACAGCCATGACGCCGCTCAAATTCCCGCGTTGCCGCAGCTACTAGCGCACCCACAATGATGTCGGCAACGTTTGATAGGGCGCGCCCTGCATCAAGAGTTTCCGTAATATTTTCAATGATTTGAACGCCTAACTGAAAGCGTTTTTCGGCCACCCAGACACGGGAAATATCAAGGATGTCCTGGTAATCGTTGGCTGCCGAGAGCGCCCGTTTTAGCTCTTCTCTTAAGTGGCATGCGTCAGCTAGGGGTGCGTAGAACTCGGGCTCCAGAACAGCTTCCCACAAGGTGGGCTTTTTCGCCAACTGCTTGGCTAACCCGGGGGCTGAGCCCATGATACGGGCGACCAGCTTAAAGAGGTTAGGATTCGATTGAAACAACGAAAATAACTGCACACCCGCTGGCAGGCTGCCAAGGAAGTTATCGAATCTGGTTAGGGCAGACATTGGATCGGCCGCACTTCGGAACGAGCCTAGAAGACCCGGCAGGCAGCGCTCGAGCAATAGCCGGGCTCGTGGTGTCTTTAAGGCTTTATAGCGGCCTCTGCGCCACCCCTCAATGATGTCATAAGCTTGTTTGTATTCCGGAAAATCTAGCTGCGTTAGTAAGGCTCCAAGGTCGATCTCGCGATCGTTATCGTCATTATCTTCATCTTCATCAGGTCCTGCGGGGAGTAGCCCATCGTACCAAGCCTTGACCCGTGTTGTATGGAACTTAAGCTCGTCTTCTAATTCTTTCGGTGCTGTATAGCCAAGAAACGCGGCAAGGCGCAGAACGTCATCGTCCCTCACGGGTATCTGGTGCGTTTGCTCGTCATTAACCATCTGGATCCGGTGCTCTAGCACTCTTAGAAACTGGTAAGATTCGGTTAGGCCCGATAATATTTTTGGTGCTAAGCGACCATCCTCGCAAAGCTGTTCGAGGGTGTCTAGGGTACGCCGCGTTCGTAGCCTTGGATTTCTTCCACCATGCAGTAATTGGTTTATTTGAGCGAAAAATTCGATTTCACGAATACCGCCCGGACCAACTTTGACATCATAACCGTTAAAGGCAAGCGTTTCTTGTCCGTGTTGATGCTTGATCCGGTTCTTAATGGACTGGATATCCCGTAGCGCTTCAAAATCAAGATGTCGCCGCCAAATCCAGGGCGAGATAACCGCCATAAATTCATCAGCAGCAGCCATATCGCCCGCAATAGGGCGCGCCTTTATCATCGCAGAGCGTTCCCAGTTCTGTCCGATTGAGTGGTAATAATATTCGGCGGCCTGGGTCGTTATCGCCAGCGGATTGGCGCCGGGATCAGGCCTTAAACGCAGATCTGTTCGAAAAACGTAGCCATCAGATGTACGCTGTTCCATCATTTGGACTATATCTCGGGTGACCCGAACCATCATTTCCGGCAGGCTTTTGCGGCCAGTAGAGCAAATTTTATCAGGGTCATAGAAAATAATCAGATCCACATCACTCGAATAATTTAGCTCGAATCCGCCTTGTTTTCCCATAGCGAGGACGAAGTACCCACAGTCCTGAACTGCCGCTTTACCCACCTTGTAGTCAGGCGCACCGTAGGCACTGTCCGCGTTCCAATCAATCAGCCTTCTTTTTCGGTAAGACTGCATGGAATGGGCTAGACATAAGGCAATCGCCGCATCTGCGAACCGCGTAAGGGCCTGTGTAACTTGATCCAATGTCCAATACTCCGACACATCATGCCACGCTGTCAGAAAGGCCAGCTCTGCTTTGCTGCGCCGCAGAAACGCCATAAGCTGCTCTTTTGTTTCAATGACCGGCCTATCTTTGTCACAAGCGTCAAGCAACTTGGTCAAAAGTTTAGCCCCGTCGGATTCAACCACCGTTTCTATCCACTCGGGATGCTTGGTGATAAATGCCGCAAGGTATGGGCTACAGCCTGCCATAGCTCGCAGAGTCGCCTGATCTTTGCTTGCAAAAGTATCGAATTTCTTCAGGGTTGCCAAAATTTCGACAGCTTTCGGCTTATCATAAGGATAGGGCTGCATTTCTTGGCTAGACGTCATGAATGGTCCTGCTTACTGTAGTATGGTGATTTGCGGTTAGTGCAACAAAGCTTTAGGCACTATGCAAGCACAAAATGTCGCGCCTGTCGCGAGTTAACTGATGAATGGGTCTTTATGTCACCGCTCCGGGAATATTGATTTGAAACTGATCGCAAAGCGCGGCTTCAAGTTTCTATTGCTTCTACTGGTCACGGCCATCTTGGGTGTGGCAGGTATTGCGCTGCGCGTTTTGTATGCTCCAATTGACCTTCCGTACGCGTCCACTTTGATCTCCGATGAAGTTTCCAAATTAGCTCCTTCGCTAGAGATCAGCTTCGATACTGCGGAGTTTGGTTGGGACTGGGGCACTGTGCGACCGTGGACTCGGATCACTGACATCCGCGTGCGTGATATATATGGACGAATGGATGGCTTCATTCCTGAGGCTAGAGTGTCCCTATCTCGTGAGGCTCTGCTTGGCGGGAAATTCGGAATCAGAGAAATTGATCTGGTTAGGCCAGTGATTAATATCATGGATATTGACGGGTACCGCGCCCCGCGAGACCCCGATAACTCCAATCTCTTTGATGGTTCTGAGCAGCTTGTAGAGGATTCAACAAAGCCGGCTGTGGTCGCAACTCGCTCCGATCCTTCTATGCTAAAACCACTTGTCCGTGTTGCGTCACGATTTGGCCGCAGGCTCTCCTTACCGGGAACTGAATTAAACGCGATCACGATTCAAAGTGGCTATGTCTCCGTAAATATCCCGGACAGCGCTGAAAAAGCCGAAATTCTAATTGCATCTGCGCGACTGTTTCGTGGGGACAAAACGCTGGTAGGTGAAGCGATCGTGGATGGAAGCCTCGGGAATCGCCCTGTGACGGTACGGCTAAACGGCGAGCTTGAACCTTTTACGCGACAACTGGCACTTTCATTAGATATACAAAATATTGAGCCCAACCAGTTGCAGGCTGCTTTTTCTCTCCCCGAGGCCGTGAATGACCTAAAGGCATCAATTGATATCGTCTCAGATATTGAGGTTACGGCGCAACAGGGCTTAACAAGGGCTGACATTAGCATCAATAGCAGCGAAGCTGTGTTGTCTCATCCCGGGCGCTTTCCTACTCCTGCGAGGATATCAACGTTGAACGGCCGAGTTTTGTATGACCCACTGTCTAAGACAATGCAAATTGCCACATTGAGCCTCGCACTGCCAGCATCGAAGATAGATGTCACAGGATCCCTGTCTTGGCTCTCTGGCGGTGAATTCCCCATGGTAGATTTGGTGGCAGCTCTCGATCAAGCTAGCCTTGTGGACATTTTGAAGTACTGGCCCGACCTCAAGCACATGGACGCCCCGGGCAAGCGTGGGACACGCGGCTGGGTGGAAGATAATATCCGCGCAGTGAAGGCTTCAAATGCTGTGTTTGAGCTTAAGATTGGCACCGATGGGCTTGGGGCCTTCAGCGAGGGTAGTCCCTACAGATTATCCTTCGACTTTAGCGACACCGTATCAGGATACTATAAAAACCTCCCGGATATCACGGAGGCGAGCGGCTCGGCGAGATTGACGAATAATAGCTTCTCGCTAGACGTGGGGAGTGGACGGATCGGAGACGTGACCTTGGATGGCTCAAATGTGCAACTGTCGAACCTCCGAGATAGAGCAAGGAGCAGAGGCACGTTCACGGTGGAAGTTGATGGACCAATAGCTCAAGTGCTTGAAATTCTTGACCACGAACCGCTCAAGCTACTGTCAAAGGCCAATATCGCGCCGTCTCAATTTGAAGGCATGGCTCTGGGCACGGCGGTGATTGGAATGCCGCTAGGGGCCGATACTGCTGCGGGTGACATTCATGTGTCGGCCAGCGCGGATGTGTCAAAGCTCTCGGTGGTGGACCTAATACCAAATATTGCTATCACTGACGGCGATGTGAAAGCGCGGGTAACACAGGATAGTTTAGACGTGTTCGGCATTGCGCTGTTAGGCGAAAACCCCATGTCATTTGAATATCATCAACCCCTTGGCCGCAGCGGCAGCGGCGCAAATACGCCAGGCCTTGTGCGGGCGGAGGGGCTAGTGGGCCCGGACACGCTGTCGCTTTTTGGAGCAGATATCAGTGATTTCGTTGAAGGTGATATGATCGCAGATGTAACTCTACACATTGAGGCCGGCGGCGTCAGTGGGGGTGACTTCACAGCCGATGCTACTGACATTAAATTGATGGTGCCGCAGCTTTTGTGGGCCAAGCCAACTGGCTCGCCCGCAACCGTGTCCGGTAGCCTGGAGTTTATGGACAATGCCGTTAGCGTTTCACCGCTTACCGTTCAAGGCAGCGATATCGACTTGTCCGCAGTACTTGATTGGAATGAGCTCGACCGGGACCAAGGCGCTATCCTTCGGGGTACAATCGAGGCTAATCGTCTTGGTCTTAACGAGCTGACGGCAGACTTGCTGATTGATGCTTCTCAACCAACACAGATCAATGTTAAGGCAAGACAGATTGACCTAGCCCCCTTTTTAAGCGTCTCTGACGAGCGGGATCGCAGCAATGTTGCTTCCGATCCAGAGACCGAGAGCGTTGATTTTTATCTAGATTTAGCAGCTGATAAAGCGATGTTTTTAAACGCGCAATATATCTCGGATTTGACGCTACAAGCCGCCTTTGAGGACGGGCAACCTGTATCGGCGACGCTAACCGGAGTTGGCAAGAGCGGCAGTCCTGTGTCTTTAATCATCGAAGCTTCCGAAAGTCCGGAGAAGAACCTGGCTATAGCTGCACCAGACGGCGGCAGCTTGTTGCGAGCTTCGGGGCTCTTCGCCCATATAGTCGGCGGTGATTTTACCTTCAATGGATCGATTAAAGGCTGGTCTGAGACCCTTGAGATATCAGGAACGGCAGAGATGAAAGACTATCTCGTTACCAGCTCAGCTAAGTTAGGAGAGGGTGTTAGTGACGGCGTCATCAGCGGTATAGATGAGTATGTTTCAGAAAAAGATATGGCTTTTAAAACTCTTTCGCTGCCGTTTATCTATCGTTTGGGTTTGATGGACATCTCAAAAATGCGAGCGAATGGTGATTCAGCGGGTATTACGATGGAGGGCCAACTTGATAATTGGAAGAAAGAATTAAACATGAATGGCGTCTTGGTGCCAGCCTATGGAATCAATAGCTTCTTGGGGAAAATTCCATTGCTTGGTGCGCTTTTGACTGGCGGTAAAGGTAAGGGCATTTTCGCCGTCGCCTACCGGGTAAAAGGGCCAATGAGTAACCCAGAGTTCAAAATTAATCCTTTATCAGGGCTGGCTCCAGGTATCTTCCGCTCGATCTTTGAGGGCCGAAAAGGCAAGATTCAAAATAACGAGCGCGATCAATTAGACCGCGACGCTGTGGCAGAAGCCCGCAAAGAGAAACGGGCCATCAAGGATAAAGAAACTGGCAAAGAACATGAAGAGTAGCGATGATTGCTAGGTAGTTTACCCGGGTATCACCAGCGCATGACGCTTTTTGCCCGCAGACAGCTTAATCTTTCCGTCCACAAGCGACGCACTATCGACGGTGATATCTTCGCCGCTAACCTTTTGGTCATTGATCTTCGCGCCGCCCTGCTTAATCAACCTACGAACTTCCCCCTTGGAAGCCCCCAGGCCTGCTTCAATGAATAAGTCTGTCACCGGGAGTCCTTCATCCAGTCGCGCTGCAGCAATTTGTATTGTCGGCAAGTCATCTCCAGCACCGCCCTTTACAAAGGTTTCATGTGCAGTCCGCTCGGCGTGTATTGCAGCCTCTGGTCCACGGCACATCGCGGTGGCCTCATTGGCCAAAATCCGCTTAGCTTCGTTAATTTCTTGGCCTTCAAGAGCCTCTAACTTGGCAATCTCATCGAGCGGGAGTTCAGTGAATAGCTTCAGGAACTTGCCAACGTCGGCGTCTTGGGTGTTGCGCCAGAACTGCCAATAGTCATAGGCGGGAAGCATCGCTTCATTCAGCCATATGGCGCCGCCAGCGGTTTTGCCCATCTTGCCACCGTCTGCAGTAGTGATTAGTGGTGTCGTAACCCCGAATACCTGCTTGCCATTGCGCCTACGGGTTAGCTCTATACCATTGACGATATTGCCCCATTGGTCAGAACCGCCTAGTTGCAGGATGCAGTCCTCACACTCGTTTAATTTCATGAAATCGTAGGCTTGCAGGATCATATAGTTGAATTCTAGGAAGGTCATCGGCTGTTCACGGTCCAGCCGCAGTTTGACACTATCGAAGGTCAGCATCCGGTTAATAGTAAAATCAGTACCAACTTCCTGGAGAAGATCAAGGTATCCAATGCTGCCCATCCAATCCATGTTACGAACAAATTTAGCATCAGTAGGCTGATCCCCAAAGCTTAAGAATTGTTCGAAAATACCGCGAATACCGGTGAGGTTTGCCTCGATGTCGGAATCCGTGAGCATTTTCCTTGATTCGTCGCGGCCAGTGGGATCACCGATACGCGTTGTCGCGTCCCCTAACAGTGGTAGAGCCCGGTTCCCAGTCTTCTGGAGCCACCGTAGCATCATAATCTGTACCAGCGATCCTACGTGCAAACTGGCGGCCGTACAGTCAAATCCAATATAAGCGGTTATTGGCCCCTTTAGTAGCTCAGCGTCTAGCGCCTCCAGATCAGTCGCTTGGTGGATGAAACCACGCTCTGTTAGGATATTGAGGAAATCAGATTTTACTGCAGTCATTATTTTGGCTTCCGTATGCTAATTCGGCTTTTCAATTGCTCGTGATGTAGCATAGGGTATAGATCAAACAAAGCGTGAAACGCATATTTAGTTGGAGTTTATGCATGGCCAGCACCGAAGCCGAGCCTGTTCTGTGTGTGATAGGTTTGATGAGTGGCACGTCTATGGACGGCGTTGATGCAGCGCTGCTTTATACCGATGGCGTGACAATCCAGCGAACTGATAAAGCGCTGACAATCCCTTACTCGGCTGATATTCGCGAGGCGTTAAAGGCCGCCATACTTGAGGCCAGTTCAGGCACTCTCAAGACCGAGCCCAGTGCCGCTATTATCGAGACTGAGCGGCTTATCACTGATCTTCACGCGGATGCGGTGAACCAACTATTAGCGGGAGCTGATATTGCCGCATCAGATGTTGATGTGATTGGATTTCACGGACAAACGATTGCTCACCGGCCCGACCTCGGTTGGACATGGCAAATCGGTGATGCAAAGCGGCTAGCCAAGCAAACCAAGATTCCAGTGGTCAGTGATTTTCGGTCACAAGATATGGACAACGGCGGGCAGGGGGCTCCGCTTGTTCCCGTGTATCATGCAGCGCTTCTTGGCCGAGATCGGCGACATGACGTTATAGCTGTCCTGAACATCGGCGGCGTTGCCAACATTTCTTGGATTTCGTTCGAAGGTGATGAAACCAATCCTGAGATTATCGCCTTTGATACCGGGCCGGGAAATGCGCTTATTGATGATTGGGTAGAAATACATACAGGCGATTCGTTTGACAAGGACGGGCTACATGCCGCGCGGGGTTCCGTGCATGAAGAGATCATGCTGAGCCTGATGGCGTCGCCGTATTTCGATGAAACACCGCCGAAGGCGCTCGATCGCGGCGATTTCAACGGTCAAGCTGCGCGGGGCCTTTCGTTTGAAGATGGGGCCGCCACCTTAACCGAATTTATGGTGCAGTCGATCGTCGCATCACAGGAGCATCTGCCTAAACCGCCTGAGGCCTGGTATGTCTGTGGTGGGGGGCGTTTGAACAAGACATTTATGCGAAATCTCCGCCGAAGACTACCGGTTATTGTTGATCCTGTTGAGGTGATAGGCTGGCAAGGGGACGCTGTTGAGGCGCAAGCTTTTGGGTATCTTGCGGCCAGATCATTAAAGAACTTGCCGCTAACATTTCCCACAACAACAGGTGTTTCCAGTCCGCAAACCGGCGGAACAAAGGTTAGTCGCTAGGATTGTGTTAAAGCAGCCTTACTCGGATCGGGGCGGCGGGCTCAAGCGTTCGCTCAAATAGCCATTTACGATTTTCATCAGTTGTTCCAAATGGTTGTCGAAAAAGTGCGACGCCCCTGGGATTTCCTGATGATTGATCGTTATTGCCTTTTGGGACTGAAGCTTTTCAACCAGTTTCTGCACGGAGATTGACGAAACCAGTTCGTCCTCGCCGGCTTGAACGATCAATCCTGATGACGGGCAAGGCGCTAGGAATGAGAAATCATAAGTATTCGCCGGCGGTGCGACTGAAATGAATCCCTGTATCTCTGGCCGGCGCATCAATAATTGCATTGATATCCAAGCGCCAAAGCTGAAGCCACCGATCCATGTGCCCGATGAGTTTGGATTCATTGCCTGCAACCAGTCCAGGGCTGAAGCGGCGTCAGATAGCTCGCCCGGTCCGTTGTCAAACTCGCCCTGCGATCGCCCAATACTGCGGAAGTTGAACCGCAAGGTCGCGAATCCGCGCAGTGCAAAAGCGTGAAACATGTAATAAACGACCTTATTATCCATCGATCCACCGAACTGAGGGTGGGGATGTAGAATAAGCGCAACGGGAGAAGTTGGACTTTTGCCTGGCTGATAACGCCCTTCTAGGCGGCCTGACGGTCCATTAAAAATGATTTCTGGCATATGACTCTGGTCTTGATGTTTGGCTAAAAACGCCGTTTTAATTGGTTGCTTATATCTATTTTCGGTACCAAATAGCAAGCGCTCTGAAAAGTTTAACTGATATTTATTGGTGTTTTCATTGAATCAGATGCAAAAGCAGCTTATTTCTGGCTTTCATTTTGCTGGTAAAACGGCTTTCAAAGCCCGGAGATCATTCGCGTGATATATTTAGACTATAACGCCACTACCCCTATATTTGAGTCAGTAAAAGCTCGCATGATCGATGTTTTGTCGGTGACGGGTAACCCTTCATCAGTGCACGCCGGCGGGAGGCAAGCGCGGAAGGTGCTCGACGAGGCACGCGCGCAAGTGGCTGCTCTGGCTGAGTGTCGAGCCCGGGACGTGATCTTTACGTCCGGAGGGACTGAAGCTAATAATTTGGTGATTAACGGCGCAGGAGCCGAAAGACTTCTGATCTCGGCTGTTGAACATGAGAGCGTAGCAGACGCGGCCAAGGCATCAGGATTAAGCGTGGAGCGTATCCCAGTGTTACCCGGTGGCATGCTAGACTTAGCGGCGCTTGAGGCCATGCTCGGCGAGGATGCCAGTAATACGCTAGTCAGTGTGATGCTGGTTAATAATGAAACGGGGGTTATCCAGCCTTTTCAAGATGTTATTTCGCTGGCAAAGAAAGCTGGCGCTAAGGTCCACGGGGATGCGATCCAAGCAGCAGGCAAGATCGTTATTGCTCCCCTAATAAAGGGGGCCGATTATATCTGTATTTCCGCGCATAAAATCGGTGGTCCCAAGGGGGTTGGAGCTTTGATAGCCGGTCCTACGGCCCCTCTGAAAGCGCGCCAGATTGGTGGCGGGCAGGAGCTTGGGAGACGGTCCGGCACCGAAAACATTATCGGAATTGCAGGCCTTGGTGTCGCTTGCACGGAGGCCCTTTCGGGAACGGTTAATCCGAGTAGTATCAAAGAGTTGCGGGATTATCTTGAACAACAAGTAGCTGACCGGTTTCCGCTGTGCATCATCGCAGGAGCAGACGGTGAGCGCACAGATAATATCAGCACCATTATTCTGCCGCATATCAAAGGGGAGACTCAAGTCATGCATTTTGACCTAGCAGGCATTTGCGTATCAAGTGGCTCGGCTTGCTCTTCCGGTAAAGTGCGAGGCAGTGGTGTCCTAGCGGCAATGGGATATGATAGTGAGCTTTCTGCATGCGGGCTGCGGGTCTCTTTGGGTTGGGAAACATGCGCAGAAGATATCGATGCCTTTTTAACGGCCTATGCAAAAATTTACGAGCGGTCGCGAAAAGCGGATACAGCGGTATGAGGTCGGTGACATGAAAACGCCAGTTTACTTAGATAATCAGGCCACGACGCCCGTTGACTCCCGTGTGGTTGATGTCATGCTGCCATATATGACCGAGCAGTTCGGTAACCCGCACAGCACGACCCACCGTTACGGCTGGACTGCTGAAGCTGGCGTTGAAAAAGCGCGCCGCGATATCGCCGCGGTGATTGGCGCTTCAAGTGAAGAGATCATTTTTGTATCAGGCGCGACCGAGGCCAACAATCTAGCGATTAAAGGCGTTATGGAGCTGGCCCCTGCGGACCGTAACCATATCGTTACCGTGGTAACAGAGCATAAATGCGTGCTGGAATCCGTAGCTTCAGTTGAGAGATTAGGCGCGAACGTCACACTGTTAGGGGTTGGGCTAAACGGACTGATTGACATGAATGAGCTAGCTGAAGCCGTAACTGAACAGACAGCGTTAGTAACGGTCATGGCCGTCAATAACGAAATAGGTGTCCTTCAGCCTATTCGCGAAATTGGCCGGATAGCGCACGCGGCAGGCGCCTTGATGCACTGTGATGCGGCCCAGGCATTCGGAAAGCTACCGATTGATGTTAGTACCGATAATATCGATTTACTAAGCATTTCAGGGCATAAGATCTATGGCCCAAAGGGTATCGGTGCTTTGTACCGGCGCAAGGGTAGGGATGTCAGGGTTGCACCGCAGATGTCAGGCGGCGGGCAAGAGGGCGGCATGCGAGCAGGAACGCTGTCACCAGCGCTGTGCGTCGGGCTTGGAATGGCTGCAAAATTAGCGAGCGAAGATATGATGCAAGAATCAGGTCGTACAGCGGCCTTGGCTAAGCGCTTTATCGAGGCCCTAAACAACGCGGTCCCAGGGCTGGTTTATAACGGTGACATGAAAAACAGATGGGTTGGCAATCTAAACATAAGCTTCCCCGGTTTGGACGGCGATCTGTTGCTCGCCAACCTACGTAAGCTTGCCATTTCTAGTGGCGCAGCGTGCGGCTCAGCAGTCAGCGGGCCATCGTATGTCTTAGAGGCAATTGGCGTTGATAGGCGGCTAGCAAAAGCCTCAATCCGGATGGGTCTAGGGCGCTTCACAACCGACGAAGAAATTGATTTTGCAGCTGACTATATTATTGAAACTGTTCACAAGATGGGCGGGTTAAAGCTATGATTAAATTGACCTTCACCGATTTTAATGGCGATAATCCGCAGCGTGTCGAGGCTGAAGAAGGCATGACTATCCTTGAGGTTGCCCATGCCAACGGCATCGATATGGAAGGAACCTGCGAAGGCAATATGGCCTGTTCAACATGCCATGTGATCGTTGATCCTCTTTCATTTTCTAAATTGCCTGCCCCAAGTGAAGAAGAAGATGAGATGCTGGACCTTGCGCCCGATCTGTCATCAACTTCGCGCCTAGGCTGTCAGATCACGCTGACTAAGACGATTGATGGCATGGTTATGCGCTTACCGCGCGCTACGCTGAACGCAGGCGGATGGTAGACGGTAGATCAGTCAAGAATTGGAATATGGTCGGCAAGAGAATAGCTATCAGCCGCTGACCCCTGTGACGCCGAAACTTTGGACCAGTGAGCCGGCAACGAGTGCCCAACCGTCAACAAGGACAAAGAAAATCAGCTTAAATGGCAGGGCAATCATGACCGGCGGTAACATCATCATTCCCATCGACATCAAAATACTGGCGATAACCAGATCAATAATTATGAAGGGTAAGAAGAGCAAAAAGCCGATTTCAAAGGCACGCCGCAGCTCGCTGATCATGAATGCAGGCACAAGCGTGGTTATCCGCACGTCAGTCGCTACTTCTGGCTCTTCCTCTTCCGCCATGTCCATAAATAAGAGCAGGTCGTTTTCTCGTACCTGAGATAGCATGAAAAGCTTCATCGGAATAATCGCTCGCTCGTAGGCTTCGGTTGCTTCAATTTCCTCGTTAATCAGGGGCTGGACACCAGCTTCCCATGATGCTGTCAATGTCGGCGCCATAATGAATCCCGTTAAGAATAAAGCCAATGAAATCAATACCATATTAGGCGGTGTTTGCTGGGTGCCCAAGGCACTACGAAGCAAACTGAAAACAACGATCAAGCGCGTAAAACTTGTCATCATAATTAAAATTGACGGTGCCAATGATAGGACGGTCAAGAGCAAGATCATCTGGACCACACGGCCTGTCAGCGATCCCTCTTCGCCAAGATTTACGCTTAGTTCCTGCGCCAAGCCCGGCACAGTAATAAGAATACTAAGTGCAACAGCAAATGTGATGCCAAACGAATAACTGATCAATCGCTTTGAGGGCAGGACCTCTCTGAGGCGCGACAAGACGGATTTGCCCGCAGTAGCAGCGCCATCAATCCAAAGCCGACGATTATTTGTATGCTGCATTAGGTGGCGTCCTCATCATCCATTCGGCCTAAATGATCGGTAAATGTACCCCTCTTTTTGGCACCCGTCTTTTCATTCAGCGGCCCATCAATCAGGCGGGCTCCCGCTTGATTAGCTGCCAGAACGTATTCTTTATCGTCAACTGAAACCAATATCAACCGATTGCGTGGGTCCAGCATTTTGCTCTCGATAATCTTTAAACGCTTTGTTGAACCCTTTGGCGTGTTGGCGAGGCCGGGGACAAGGCCGAACTTTCGAACACCCCAAAGCATTAACACCATAAGGCCAATTACAAAGAGCAAAGCTCCAATTGCGCTAAAAATACTTTCGGTCATACGTCTTCCCGGCGTTGATAGGTTGTTGGTACTTGGTTGTCGCCAGTCGGGGAGGCGCTGCCCGCTAAGGCCTCGGCCATTGAATAAGGTTTTCCGTACTTCATTTTAACCTCCTGCCTCTGATTGGCGCGGTAAACATAATCTAGGATAACCGATACAGCGCCGAGGGCTTCGAGCGGAACAGGGCTTTCTACATCAAACGCTGAAAGAATATCTGTTAAGCCCTTGTCTCTACGCACCTTTATGCCCTCAGAAAAAGCAATATCTAAAATTTTCTCAGCAACATAACCACTACCAGTAGCGGTTATCGCAGGATCACTAGCGCCGTCCCTAGACCCGATCGCCACCGCCTTTGTCTTGGGGGCTTTAGGGGTTTCATTAGGGTTATTTTGATCGCTAGGTATCGTCATGTTAACCAATCACTTTTCATACGTCAGTCTTTAAAACATCGCGGTTTGCGCCGTGGAAGGCTAGCCAATTCTACCTAAAGAATGGGCCTAGCGACAGCCAATTTGCAAGAAAAAGCTTAAGTCTTAGATAATTATTTAACAATTTAGTAATCTCATGCTACCATAATAGCTATGAAAAACGTGAGAGATGGGTACTCCCATGCGAGAACGCGCAGAATCGCGCAGCTAATTCTAATACTTTTTACCGGGTAAGAAAGGTTGCGGGTTTCATGAGCCTAAACGATATTCCTGTAATGGCTTCCTTGGCGCGGCGCATGAAATGGCTGAATGAGAGCCAGCGCGTGATCTCCGAGAATATAGCCAATGCTGATACACCAGGGTACAAGCCCAAGGCGCTAGAGAAACAAGATTTCTCGCAGCTGGTGAACAGCATGACGGAGACATCCGCGGGCAAAGGCGCTGCTCGTCGAAGTGGTTTGCATGTGGCACGCATTGAGCGACTTGGCAGTGCGTTTGACTCCGGCGATCACCCCACTACTGACGCGGTTTTGCATGAAAGCTCGCGAAACGGAAATGCGGTGACACTTGAAGAAGAGATGCTGAAACTAGCGGATACTCAGATGGAGTATTCACTGGTAACAGGGCTCTACAAGAAGAATATTGGCCTGCTGAAAGCAGCCATGGGTAAAGGTGGCGGCCGCTAAAATGCGAGCTAGCGCTTAGATTGGGTCAGCAATGTGCTGATGCAAGGAAGGGAAAACCATGGATTTAGTAAAGGCGATGACAGCCTCAGCCTCGGGCCTGCGTGCGCAGTCTGTCCGGATGCGGGTGATTTCAGAGAATATAGCGAACCAGAATTCGATGGGTGATGGCCCGGGCGATGACCCTTACCGTCGAAAGGTCGTTACCTTCAGAAATCAGATGGATCGTGCACTCGGCGTTAATACCGTCGTAGCTGAAAAAGTTCAGTTTGATAAAAGCGATTTTGGCCTGAAGTATGACCCTGGAAACCCCGCAGCGAACACTGAGGGTTATGTTCGGACACCAAATGTTAGCGGTCTTGTGGAAATGATGGACTTTCAACAGGCTCAACGCTCATATAAAGCGAATATCAATGCCATGGAGGGATCTCGAAAGATGACCAACATGACCATTGATCTTTTGCGTTAAGGAGGCAGTAATGGATATTAAGCAACTTGATGCTAGCGCAGCATACGGCAAGGCAATTCAATCAATCGGTGCGGCTGGGGTCGACTCGACGTCAGGTCCCGATGTTGTGGGCAAGGCTGATAATTCTTTATCAGCCAGCTTTGCAAATATGGTTGAAGATGCTGTGGGCGGTGTTTCCTCCAGTACTGGAGCGGCGGAAATGACAGCAGCGCAGATGTTAACCGGGAATGCGGACCTGGTCGATATTGTTACCTCGGCCAGCAATGCGCAGATGGTGGTTGATACGGTCGTAACTGTTCGTGATAGGGTTATTAATGCCTATAATGATATTCTAAAGATGCCAATTTAATTAGGTAAGCAAAAAGGTCGGTCATCTTATGGAAGGCACAGAAGTTCTAGACATTGGCCGAGACGGTTTTATGACCCTGCTAGCCATGGCAACGCCAATCATGTTGGTTGGACTCGGCGTTGGGCTTGTGATTGCATTTTTCCAAGCCCTCACACAAATTCAGGAAATGACACTGACGTTCGTTCCTAAGATTATCGCAATCTTTTTTGCTTTGATTGTTCTGCTTCCTACAATGGGCAACACCATGGGCAGCTTCATGGATCGCATTGAGGCTCACATCGTCGAAGGCAGGTAAAAGCCGGTGTTTGATGAATATATAGCCCAAACAGTCTTCGTTTTCATTCTAGTGATGACGCGTGTTGGCGTTCTCTTTTTGCTACTTCCTGCCCTTGGTGATCAATCTATACCCACGCGCATAAGGGTTACTTTGGCTGCGCTGGTGTCCCTCATCATTGTGCCATCCGCAGCACCAACTTTCGGTGCGATGCCAAGCAACATTTTTGACCTTTTTCTATTGGTTATTCACGAATTTCTTGTCGGTGCTTTGATTGGCTCTGTTCTCAGAATCATTCTCGCTGCAGTGCATACCACCGGCACAGCGGTTGCGTTTCAAATTGGTTTGGCCGCTGCCCAAAACTTCGATCCGTCACAGGGGGGACAGACCGCTTTAGTAGCGAAAATTATGACGGTCGTAGCGGTAACATTAATTTTCGTTACTGATATGCATCACCTGATGCTGAGCGGCATGAAACTCTCATACGATTATTTTCCGCCGAGCGCGCCAATGCCGATGGAAAATATGATGATGCTTATTGTTCGAGCCGTTTCTGTTTCCTTCGAGCTTGGCATTCAACTCGCTGCGCCATTTTTGGTTTACGCCCTCATTTTTAACCTAAGCCTCGGCTTAATCGCCAGGTTGGTTCCTACCTTGCCAGTGTTCTTCGTGGGTCTGCCCCTGAATATGATGCTAGGCCTATCTCTTCTGGCTATCATACTTGGCTCGATGATGCGAATTTTCACAAATAGTTTTGAGGCATCACTTCTAGATGTCTTTGGTTTCTAGAGGCGCGTATGGCTGAACAAGATGATGCGCAGAAAACTGAGGAACCCACCCATAAAAAGCTAGAAGATAGCTATAAAAAGGGGGATGTTGCCAAAAGTGTGGAGCTAAAAACGTGGTTCATGCTTTTAGCGGGCACGATATTATGGGGAACTTCGGGGCCCATCGTAGGGGACCGGATCTATGTGTACTTCACGCAGTGGCTAACAAGTGTACACCTGATCCCTCTGGGAAGTGGCGGCATCGAATCATTAGTAGCCTCTTCGATGTTAACGATGGTCGGCATCCTAATCATCCCCTTTTCTGTATTGTTCCTTGCCGCGTTAATTGGAAACATGGTTCAGCATCGCTTAATTTTTACGATGGAAAAGATTAAACCAAAGCTGAATAAGATTTCGCCCCTTTCTGGCCTAAAGCGCATGTTTTCCAGCAACACTGTCTTTGAGTTTTTTAAAACAACAATGAAATTGCTAATCGTTGGCGCGGTAGCTGTCATTATTGTTTGGCCGAACCGGGATTACCTGGACGTTTTGGCGGGAAGCCCCATACAGGAGTCGCTTCAATTACTGAATGCACTAGGATTTCGCTTGCTTTTAGGGGTGACCATTGTTGTCGCCGTGATCGCTGCGATTGATTTCGTTTGGCAGAAATACCAAAAGATCAAAAAACTAAAAATGACAAAGCAAGAGATCAAGGATGAGCACAAGCAAACTGACGGTGATCCGCTAATCAAAGCGCGATTGCGGCAGGTCCGAATGGATCGTGCACGACAACGTATGATGGCCGCGGTCCCGAACGCCGATGTCGTGTTAACAAACCCGACTCACTTTGCTGTTGCGCTGGAATACAAACACGGGTCGATGGAGGTTCCGAAGCTAATTGCCAAGGGGGTAGATGATGTGGCGTTCCGTATTCGCGACGTTGCTGAACAAAATGGTATTCCAATTGTCGAGAATCCGCCTTTGACCCGTGCCTTGTATGCTGCGGTTGATTTGGATGAAGAGGTGCCGCCTGACCAATATAAGGCTGTCGCAGATGTTATTGGATACGTTATGAAACTGCGAAAAGCTGGGGTAACGCCTAAAGGGAAGTAACCAATATCTATGCATTCAGAATAAGGGACTTGCAGCATGGTAAATACTGGCATTATGGTAAAGTATGAATAGACGTAATCATATCCTTCCAGATGTCATCCTGCCCAACCAAGCCGATATAAGCTTGGGTAAACAGGCAGGACTGAATGTTATCACCCTTGCACTGATGTGGGGCATTGCCTCAGTGGGAGCTGGCTTCGTCACAGCTAGCCTTGTTGGGATTTCGGAGGGCTTCTTGGTCGTTGGACTCGGACTTGTTGTCACCGCGGTCTTTCTTTTCAGGTCAATTCGGTTTGAAAGACAATCTGTAGAAGTCGTTAGTCAGGACAATTTTGAGACACTAGCGGGGTTGGTGGCCTTGAATAGGCGAGCCATTCTTCTGACGGATATGGATGGACGGCCGTTAGCTGGAAACGCCGCCTATGAAACATTGTCAGGTAGCCGTTTGTGCCCGCTTGAGAACATTATAGACACTGATGACATGGCAGCAATATTGGCCGGTATGCGTTTTGAGGCCATTGAATCAGGCATATCAAAGCGGTCCGCTTTCGGCGGGGATCGCAACGCGGTAGAAATCGGTATTGAAGCAACGCGAAGCGGCCATTATTTCATATGGCAGGTACACCGTGCTGGCTTGGAAGCTAGGATGGATTCCCTTCTATCAGCGGTTTCGGCTATGCCTTACAGCCTATTTCAAACGTTAAACTTAGGTTTAGCGATTGTTGACGGTGATGGCGGCCTTAAATATATGAGTACTCGGCTTCGCGAATGGATCGGCGTCGGGATCGATGACGAATTACCACAGCGCCTCGTCTTTAAGAATAATAAATGCTGTCTCTGTACTTTATCCGGCTATGAGATAGAGATCGATGTTATCGAGGAGCCAATACCTCACCGATCAGGGGAGGCGTCCATTGGTCGGTTTCTGATCATTAGAAATTTGGATAGTGAAGTGAACATCCCGGCTGCTAGTGCTGGCGATATATTGTCAGATGCTATTTTGAATGGGGCGCCGCTGGCTGTATTTATAGTCGATGAAAAAAGTCAAATCACTGAATTTAATGACGCGGCCAAGCGTTTAGCAAAGGGCTTGGACCTGCGACCCAATGTGCGTCTGGATTCCATTCTTGCGGATGTGGACGAGGGTAGTCTTTCGGTCGCGTTAAAAATAGCATTAAAAGGCAGAGCACTTCGAAAGCCCGTCGACGTGACATTGCGAGCTGCGGCTCTACGCTCGGGTAAAGTCTTTATGTCCTCGGTACAGACTGCATCTGGGCAGCGGGTCGTGCTGTATATTATTGAGAATACGCAGGAAAAAAGCCTTGAGCAGCAGTTCACCCAAGCGCAAAAGATGCAAGCAGTGGGTCAGCTAGCAGGCGGTGTCGCGCATGATTTTAATAACTTGCTTACCGCCATTTTAGGATTTTGTGATCTTTTGCTGGCCCGCTACGATACGAGGGACCAGTCATTTGCTGATATTAATCAAATCAAACAAAATGCTAACCGGGCAGCCAATTTAGTCCGCCAGCTCTTGGCATTTTCCCGGCAGCAGACACTTCGCCCTAAGATATTAGATGTTACTGATGTTATCGCTGAGCTTTCAAACTTGCTGAGACGGTTAATTGGCGAGAATATCAGGCTGAACGTAGTTCATGGCAGGGATTTGAAGCCAGTGAAGGTGGATCAAGGCCAGCTAGAGCAAGTCATCATTAACCTTGCTGTCAACGCGCGGGATGCTATGCCTCACGGCGGTGATCTTACAATTTCAACCCGTGTGATCGGTAGTGAAGACCCAATAATTGAGAATCATGATCCTGTTGTTCCAGCCGACTATGTCTTAATAGAAGTCCGGGATACGGGAACAGGGATACCTGAAGAGCATCTTGCCAAGATCTTTGAGCCTTTCTTCACAACAAAGGATGTGGGCAAGGGAACAGGGCTTGGCCTATCTACAGTCTATGGAATTTTGAAACAGACCGGCGGCTACGTGTTTGTCGAGAGCGAGTCCGGTGCTGGGACTTGTTTTCAATTGCTTTTGCTTGCTCAGACCGATGAGGCAAAAGCGGAAGCTGATCAGAATCGACTAGAGCAAAATCCAGACGCGCAGCAGGTTGCTGACCTATCAGGGAAGGAAACTATTCTCCTTGTAGAAGACGAGGATCCAGTCCGACTTTTCGCCTCGAGAGCTTTGGTGCACAAGGGATACACTGTAGTAGAGGCGGTATCTGGCGAGCAGGCGCTGGAAAAGCTCCGGTCGGGCGAGCACACATTCGACCTCATGATATCCGACGTCATTATGCCTAACATGGACGGCCCTAAGCTCGCCGGGCATGCTAGGGAGCTATTTCCCACCATGCCGATTATCTTTATTTCAGGCTACGCGGAAGACGTTGTTCGAGATAATCTGGCTTCTGAAGACTTTTATTTCCTCGCAAAGCCGTTCAGTTTGAAACGATTGGCCGAACAGGTAAAGACTGTATTGGGGCGGTAAGACCTCAGCCAAATCTCTATAATGTGATGATTAGAACAAAAAGTGAATTTCCCTCTTTTCATAAGAGAACAAACGTGGTACATAATGACCATTGAATGTATCAGCAACCTATGGAATAAGGGAGAAATAGTATGACTCAGGCAGAGCTGAGAATTGTAAAGGGTAATTCCATGGATAAGAGTAAAGCATTAGAAGCGGCGTTGGGCCAAATTGATCGGGCCTTTGGTAAAGGCTCAGTAATGAAATTGGGCCAAAAAGACAGTTCAATTGAGATCGAAGCCGTCTCTACGGGTTCGCTGGGATTGGATATCGCGCTTGGCATTGGTGGTCTACCACGGGGCAGGGTCGTTGAAATTTACGGTCCAGAGAGTTCGGGTAAAACAACACTGGCCCTGCACACAGTGGCCGAGACCCAAAAGTTGGGTGGTATCGCTGCCTTTGTTGATGCGGAGCACGCTCTTGATCCCATCTATGCAAAAAAATTGGGCGTCGATGTTAGTGAGCTTCTGATCTCTCAGCCTGATACTGGAGAGCAAGCCCTGGAGATCACAGATACATTGGTGCGTTCTGGCGCTATTGATATTTTGGTTGTTGATTCGGTTGCTGCCTTGACACCACGTGCTGAGCTAGAGGGTGAAATGGGGGATACCCATGTTGGACTTCAGGCACGGTTAATGAGCCAGGCGCTGAGAAAACTAACAGCGTCAATTTCGCGTTCAAATTGCTTGGTTATCTTCATCAACCAGATTCGGATGAAAATCGGCGTGATGTACGGTAGCCCAGAGACAACGACTGGCGGTAACGCGCTAAAGTTCTATTCATCTGTTCGACTAGATATTCGCCGCATTGGCGCGATCAAGGAAAAAGACGAGATCGTTGGCAACTCGACGCGGGTCAAAGTCGTGAAGAATAAGGTCGCCCCTCCTTTCAAGCAGGTAGAGTTTGATATTATGTACGGCGAGGGCGTTTCTAAGATGGGCGAGATCATTGACCTTGGTGTCAAAGCTGATGTCGTAGAAAAGTCAGGGAGTTGGTATAGCTATAACAGCCAGCGGATCGGCCAAGGGCGCGAAAACGCAAAGCGGTTCCTGAAAGAGAATAGCGATATAGCGCTAGAGATTGAAACGGCCGTTCGTCGGAATGCAGGTCTCATCGAAGAGGCTCTGCTGGTCGGTGAAAAGGCCGAGGATGACGCATAGCTGACAAACGGCTTGCAAGATTATACAGGTATGAAAAGGACAGTCTTGGGACTGTCCTTTTTTCGATTGAATGTCGTTATTAGACGGATGGGCATCTATCCATACTGGACATGAGCGGCTAGTTGAGGCAAAAGAAAATCCAATATTAACGGCAGGTGCGAGCAGGATTGCTCACAAACAGGGTATTTAGAAATGGTAACGACAAACGAAATTCGTAGTAGTTTTATTGATTATTTTGCAAAGCAGGATCATCAAATCGTTCCATCCGCGCCTCTGGTTCCCCTTAACGATCCCACGTTGATGTTCATTAACGCCGGTATGGTGCCATTTAAGAACCTTTTCACGGGTGTCGAGCACCGCGATTATAGCCGAGCCGTTTCCAGCCAGAAATGCGTGCGAGCGGGCGGCAAGCATAATGACCTGGATAACGTTGGCTACACCTGCCGCCACCATACTTTCTTTGAGATGCTGGGCAATTTTTCCTTTGGTGACTATTTTAAGGAGCAGGCAATTCATCACGCCTGGACCCTGATTACCAAGGAGTTCGGGATCGACCCCAACCGGCTGACGGTGACGGTTTATCATACCGACGATGAGGCCTTTGATCTGTGGAAACGAATAGCCGGTCTACCGGATGAGCGGATCATCAGGATCGCAACCAATGACAACTTCTGGTCCATGGGAAATACCGGCCCTTGCGGGCCGTGCTCGGAGATTTTCTATGATCACGGTGACCATATCGCAGGCGGCCCTCCCGGCTCGCCCGATGAGGACGGTGATCGTTTTGTCGAGATTTGGAACTTGGTCTTCATGCAATATGAACAAGCTGCGGACGGATCGCGCACTGATCTTCCCAGCCCAAGCATCGATACAGGCATGGGCTTGGAGCGCATTGCAGCCTTGATGCAGGGCACGCATGATAATTATGAGACCGACACTTTCAAAACCTTGATCAATGCTTCTGTGGAGCTGACTGGAGTTGGGGCCGAGGGCAAGTCAAAGGCCTCGCACCGTGTGATCGCTGATCACCTGCGGGCATGTAGTTTTCTAATGGCCGACGGTGTTCTGCCGTCTAATGAGGGTCGAGGATATGTGCTGCGCCGGATCATGCGCCGGGCTATGCGCCACGCGCACCTTCTGGGAGCAAAACACCCACTGATGCACCGGCTCGTCCCCACTTTGACTAGTGAAATGGGGTCTGCATGGCCAGAGCTAAACCGCGCCAGTGCACTAATCTGTGAGACACTGAAGATGGAGGAGGAACGCTTTCGGTCAATGCTGGAGCGTGGGCTCAAACTTCTGGATGAGGCTGTTGTTGACTTGCCCAAAGCGAATGACTTGCCCGGCGAAGTGGCCTTTAAATTATATGATACGTTCGGTTTCCCGCTAGACTTGACCGAGGATGCACTGCGCTCCAGCGGTCGCGGCGTCGATAAAGAGGGCTTCAACGTCGCAATGGCTGATCAAAAGGCGAAGGCGCGCGCTTCTTGGTCAGGCTCGGGCGACGCTGCAACTGATAAGATATGGTTTGATGTGCGTGATAAGAATGGTGCCACTGAATTTGTTGGCTATACCGGCCTTCACGCGCAGGGCGAGCTAGTCGCCATTATCAAGGACGGCGAGGCTGTCGACACAGGAAGTGCTGGTGATGAGCTGATACTGGTTTTTAACCAGACGCCTTTTTACGGGGAGTCTGGCGGCCAATCTGGTGACACAGGGCAAGGCGCCACGACAACCGCGAAACTGACAATAACCGATACCCAGAAACGGGTTGGCGATTTGCATGTACATTTTGCCCAAATTTCTGAGGGAAATCTTCAAGTTGGCGATGAGGTTACTCTCGCCGTGGATGGGACGCGGCGTGAAGCAATTAAGGCCAACCACTCGGCAACACACGTCTTGCATGAGGTTCTAAGGCGTGAGCTGGGGGAACATGTTTCGCAAAAGGGCTCACTAGTGGCAGCTGATCGTCTAAGATTTGATGTCTCGCATCCAAAAGCGATATCACCGGAGGAACTAAGCACCATTGACGCAGAGGTGAACCGGCTTATTCGCCAGAACCAGCCCGTCTCAACCCAGTTAATGACTTATGACGATGCCATCGAGCATGGTGCGATGGCTTTGTTCGGTGAAAAATACGGTGATGAAGTTCGTGTTATTACAATGGGCAAGGGCGGCGAGACAGTTAAGGGCGCTGAGCCCTCGAATTTTTCTGTCGAACTGTGCGGTGGCACGCATGTTGAGCGGCTCGGCGATATTGGCCTGTTTGTAACGGTTAGCGAAAGCGCAGTTTCGAGCGGTGTGCGCCGTATTGAGGCCTTAACCGGAGAGGCCGCGAGACAATATCTGGTGGGACAGCAAGCCCTCCTAAAAGCAGCGGCGGCAGAGTTAAAGGCTTCACCGGCCGAGTTGCCAGAGCGCGTAAAGGCCCTGCAAAGCGATCGCAAAGCCTTGGACCGGGAACTGACCGATGCGAAGAAGAAAATAGCGATGGGCGGCGGTTCAGATGCTGGGCCAACGATCAAGGAGATCAACGGTGTTAAGTTCATCGGCCGAGTTTTAGATGGTGTTAGTCCAAAGGATCTACGCGGTCTAGCAGATGAAGCCCGGCAGTCGATGGGCAGCGGCGTGGCGGTCTTAGTTGCCGTGAACGACGGTAAAGCTGGAATTTTGGTGGCGGTGACAGAAGATCTGACCAAGACGGTAAGTGCTGTCAATTTGGTACGTATCGGCGCGGCTGCATTAGGCGGCAAGGGTGGCGGGGGACGCCCGGATATGGCACAAGCTGGCGGACCTGATGGTGACAATGCGGGCGCGGCCATCGCAGCTATTGAGGCGTCTCTGTAGGGCGGGACTTCCGCATAAATCGTTTCACCGCCCGCTCTGCGGGGCGTGAGGCAGAGTAGAAAAAACGATAAAAAAAGCCCGGTCACTGATAAGAGCGACCGGGCTTTTGTATTAGCTGAATATGGCTAGGCCATTTTGGCTTTCAGGTTTTCGTCGATCTTGTCGAAGAACTGTCCCGTCGTCATCCAATTTTGATCTGGACCAATCAATAAAGCCAAGTCTTTGGTCATGAACCCGCTTTCAACGGTCTCAATGCAGACTTGCTCGATCAACTTGCCGAAATCAGAGACCTCGGGCGTACCATCCATTTTGCCGCGATATTGAAGACCACGGGTCCATGCGAAGATCGATGCAATTGGATTTGTCGAAGTTTCTTTACCATCCTGGTGCTGGCGATAGTGTCGCGTTACCGTACCGTGCGCAGCTTCTGCTTCAACAGTTTTCCCGTCTGGGGTCATCAAAACCGACGTCATCAGGCCAAGAGAACCAAAGCCCTGTGCCACGGTGTCTGATTGAACATCGCCGTCATAGTTTTTACAGGCCCAAACAAATCCACCAGACCACTTCATAGCGCACGCAACCATATCATCGATCAAGCGGTGTTCGTAGGTAATACCGGCATCCTTGAATTGATCGGCAAACTCAGTCTCAAAAATATCCATGAACAGGTCTTTAAAGCGACCATCGTACTTTTTCATGATGGTATTCTTTGTCGATAAATAAACAGGATATTTACGCATAAGACCATAATTCAATGATGCACGAGCAAAATCGCGGATGCTTTCATCCAAATTATACATGCCCATGGCAACGCCTGAACCAGGGAAATCGAAAATCTCATGCTCGGTCGCTTCGCCGCCATCTTCTGGCTCAAACCGCATCGTCAGCTTGCCTTTGCCGGGGATCAACATATCTGTCGCGCGATACTGGTCGCCAAAAGCGTGACGTCCAATTACAATTGGCTGCGTCCATCCTGGTACCAGTCGCGGGACATTCTTAATGATAATCGGCTCACGGAACACGGTGCCGCCAAGAATGTTTCTAATCGTTCCATTAGGCGAGCGCCACATTTGCTTGAGGTCAAACTCTTCAACACGCTGTTCGTCAGGCGTAATGGTCGCACATTTTACACCCACACCGTGCTCTTTAATCGCATTTGCTGCGTCAATGGTGATTTGATCGTTTGTTTCGTCACGGCGCGTAACAGATAAATCGTAATAATGCAGATCAATGTCCATGTAGGGTTGGATCAACCGCTCGCGAATCCACTGCCAAATGATCCGGGTCATTTCATCGCCGTCAACTTCTACTATGGGATTTTTTACTTTAATTTTTGCCATCGTTACCTCTGTTTACAGGCCCAGCTAGGGCGGTTTCCAAAACCAATACGGATTTGGCAAGACACTAGCATTTGCTTTTAGATTTGAGAAGGGGAAAAGACGTCGGGTTCGGTCTAAACCGTTCGATATAACGCGCTACAGGATGTCCTCGATCCGACCCGAGTCAGCAGTAGTTTGCATTTCGAGATAATCAAAGGCGTCACCTACAGATTCAGCAATGAAAAAGAGGGACCTGATACGTGCGTCCGCGAAGCCCTCGGAAACTATGTGATCAAAGAGATCTAAGACTTTGTCCCAGAACCCACGGTGATTCAAAATGACCACAGGCTTGCTATGCACCGATAACTGAGCCCAAGTTAAAATTTCCATCATCTCATCCAGCGATCCAAGCCCACCGGGAAGGATGATAAAAGCATCGGAGCGATTAAACATCATCAGTTTTCTGTCATGCATATTCTTGGTGATATGAAGTTCTGTGAGATTTGGCGCCGTGATTTCAACGGCGTCTAAGTGACCGGGGATTACGCCGATCACATCCGCTCCGCCCTTTAGAGCTGCTTGGGCAGTAATACCCATCAAGCCAATACTAGCTGCACCGTAAACCATAGACATACTCCGTGCTGCTATTTCCGTACCAACTGATTCCGCTAATTGACCGTAGTCTTCGCTCACCCCGCTGCGGGAGCCACAGTAAACGCATATTGATTTAATTTCCTTCGACATAGTATGCCTCCTCAATGGTTTTAGGCGATGCCCTCATTTTGACACGATTTTGATAAAATTTTAGGGTCTAGAGACCTCTGTTATGCTATGAGACGTTATCACTTTCATGGGGCGATCTTAGATATAGAACTTTTTGGTCACAACTCTTTTATGCTCGCTAGGAGCTGAACTTGCTAAATACAGATAATAACTCCGCGCAACTTCGCAATATCGCTTTGGTTTGTCTAAGCGGTGCCGTGCTTTTGCTCGCACTTTGGTTTGGCTCTATAGAGTCCGATGACCTAGACTCGACAGGGCAAGGGGCAAACACCGAGACTTCAGATGGAACCATTGGGGGCAGCGCGCCGACCTTTGATATCGTTCGGATATCAAGGGGTGGGACCGGGGTGCTCGCAGGTCGCGCAGCGCCGGGCGTAAAGGTTCAGGTCTTAGCGGACGGTGTTGTGGTCGCAGAGGTTACAGCAGATAGCAACGGTGAATGGGTAGCGATACTGGATAAGCCATTGCCGCCCGGATCGGCTGAACTGAATCTTGTCGCCCGCGCTGTAGACGATCAGTCGATCGAATCAGTCGATGTTTTGGTGGTCTCTGTGCCACAACGTGATCCTGACAAATTTATCGAAAGCGACACCAACGGCGTAGTCGCCATCAAGTCTCCTCGTGATGGAAGCGGCGCCTCAACAATTATGCAGAAGCCCGGCGGACGTGTGTTCGCGGAGGTGGGTGAAAGCCTAGCGATTGATAGTATCGACTATGGCAATTCGGTCGACGGCGTGATCAGTGGCCGGGCGCTTCCACGGGTCAAGATATGGCTATATTTAGATGGCGCACTGCTGACAAGAACCCAAGCCGATGACGAGGGCATATGGCGGACGAGCTTTGATAGCTCCTTGCTAACCCAAGGCTCTCACACCTTGCGGGCCGATCAAGTGATCACCGAGGGGAATGTTAAGCTGAGAGTAGAACAGCCGTTCCAGCTTGGCGAACCTCTGGATCCAAGCCTAGCCGAAAATGGAGTCATCGTTCAGCCCGGTAATAGTTTGTGGGCGATCGCGCGCCAGCTATACGGTGACGGAGTTCGCTATACCGTTATTTTCCGAGAGAATAATGAGCAGATAGCTGATCCCAATCTAATTTATCCGGGTCAGGTCTTTAAGGTGCCAGCCGGGCACCAAGGACCGAGTTCATAGAGACTTAGCGGTCCAAATGACTTCTGGCCTTATCAATTCGCATACATCACGCAAATGGCTATCCGCGTCCAAAATAATGATCGTGATAGCTTCGACTAAATCGTGGCCAGTCACTAAGGTGCTAGTTGCCGTGCGATTCGAGAATTTAATAGCACCACTGCGATTCACCTCATAGCGTCCATCGACGCCCGAATTTACACGACAAAGTTTTGCGAGCGCTAGCTGCCGCATAGCTGGCATTTCTGCCGTAAAGAATAGGCGCCCAAGCCGCCCGCTCAAGCTTATCCCGGGCCGCCCCATAGCGTCGACATCAGAGGTCGCTCGGAACCGCCCCCCACGCCAATCAAAGTCCATCTTTGCGAAATTAATAGAATTGGCATCCTTAAGCCTATCTTCCGCATCATTAATTGAGGCCGTCAGGTCTTTTTCAACATTGTTTTGGGTGCTTTTGGACATACAATTCTCGCTTAAAGGAATCATTGCTTGCGACTTCGTTATTATTGGATGAGAAATTTTATAAAGTCTTTATAAAACCAGCAGGACTTGCCACAATCTGCTGATACGGATATATGATGACTAGAAACTAATGAAATAGGAACGTATTATGAAGTCGACTGACGCAGTTATTGTCCCCATCCATAAGGAAGGGCATCTTTTTATCGCAGCCTTTTTCGTTGCGTCTCTAGGGTTATTCCTTCTTTGGAATCCTGCCGGTTGGGTCGGCCTAGTTCTAACGGCGTGGTGTGTCTATTTTTTCCGAAATCCTAATCGAGTTACCCCGAGCCGCCCTGGCATATTAGTAAGCCCAGCGGACGGCACTGTATGTTCAATCAGTGAAGCTATACCACCAGCCGAACTGGGTATGGGCGACGCACCTAGGACTCGCATCACTGTGTTTTTATCGGTATTTAATGTGCATGTGAATCGCACTCCGGCAGCTGGGAAGATTACCGAGCTCGCTTATGTCAGAGGTCAGTTTTTAGACGCCGCAGCCGACAACGCCTCTGAAGTCAATGAGCGGCAACTGGTTAGAATGACAACCGAGGATGGGCACGATATCGCTTTCGCGCAGGTAGCTGGATTGGTTGCGCGTCGGATTTTGTGCGACTTAAAAGAAGGTCAATCTGTTGAACGCGGGGAATTATTCGGATTGATCCGGTTCGGCAGCCGCACAGACATATATCTCGACCCCGCTCAAACTTGCTTGGTCAGTATTGGTCAAACAATGATTGGCGGAGAAACTGTTCTCGCCAACTCAGTGGTAAAATAGCCAAATGATTAATTCAAGCACAGGAAAACGACGCTTTTTTTCGATCCGAGTGATCGCGCCCAGCGTTGTCACACTGGCCGCTTTCTGTGCTGGTTTAACGGGGGTTAGGCTCGCCTTGCTTGGAAAATGGGAAATGGCATGCGCCGCCATCGTTCTCGCCGGTGTCTTTGATGGCCTGGATGGAACAGTTGCTCGCCTCCTAAAGGCATCTTCTAAGTTTGGTGCAGAGCTAGATTCGCTATCGGATATATCGGTCTTTGGGATTTGTCCGGCAATAATTATTTACATCTGGGCGTTAGAGGATTTGCCTCGGTTTGGTTGGGTTGCCGTATTGATCTACGGGATCGCAATGATTTTGCGTCTTGCACGTTTTAACGCGCGCCTAGATGATGAGGATGAACCGCAGAAACAATTGGGCTATAATACCGGGATACCTGCACCAATGGCCGCGGGACTGGCTATCACCCCGATCGTGCTAGAATTCGTGTTTGAGACTACAGTATTCCGCGAAAATCCCGCCTTTATAGCGGCGTACCTTGTTGCCGTAGCGGGCCTGTCCGTGAGCGCTATCCCGACGATCTCTCTCAAGTCAGTCGGTGTCGATAGACAGTGGTTCGTTCCTGCCATGCTAGTGCTTGGAATATCGATTGCCGCACTATACGTCTTCACATGGGAGACTTTACTAGCAATCGTTGCGGGATATGCCTTGACGATGCCCGTCACTTGGTGGCGCTATCGTAAAAAGCGGGCCGAGCTTATCGTTGCGGAAGACAAACAGCCTAGCTAATCTCTGACCATAGATGACCTGCGCCTAGGCTAGTCGGTGCTTGTTTGATGTGAGAAAACCGAGTGCAGCTTCCTGAACTGCGATTCCATATTCAATCACGAATGCAGTAGCGCCGCTGTCGTCTGGGTCGCTGATTGCTTTCAACTCTGCGATCTTGTCACGGTGACTTCTAATACGGTCATCCAGCAAATCAGTGACGCGGCCTGGAGAGACGGCCTCGGCGAATAAGAGAGCCGCCAAAAACTCAGATCGGTTTTTATCGGGGCCAGGGTCTTTCGTAAGCGACTCCTCAAGTGCCTCGCGGCCCTTTGGTGTCAGACTATATATCTTTTTCTCAGGACGGCTTTCTTGCTTCTCAACCCGACAGTTAATCAATCCCAAATCGGTCAACTTTGTTAAAGCGGGGTAAATCGATCCATAACTGGCCTCAGAGAAGAAGCTGAAGCTTCCTTCACCCACCATCTTTTTAATCTCATAACCAGTCGCGTCACCCAGTGCCAGGATTCCCAAACATAAGGTTTTAATTTCCATAAATCACATCCTATACTTTATCTAACCGATACTATCAGAGTGATATAGGTAAGTATAGTGCGATAATTCATTATCTCTGGCTAGGCATTACCGCTAGAATTTCTGGCAGGTAAATTGCATCAAGTGATGTCTAACGTAGTTCCGTATTGGAAAGGGTAAGTCAATGCCGGGTCAATTGTTGCGATTTTTTAGGGCGGGTACTCTCATAGCCTCATGCTCCGTCTTGGGCGCCTGCTCAGGGATCATGAGTGGTTTAAAGGAAGGCTCTACTCGTAACTCAGATACACAAATGGTCGCGATTACAGCGCCTTCACAGGCCCAGTGGCCAAATCAAATTGAGGCTAGCTCGGATAACCCAGGGCTGGCTCGTCGGCCAAGCCCCCACACATCCAATACCACCCCCGTGACTGCGCTTTCAGAGTTACAGATGGACTCCATCAATGTCGCGATCAAAGCACTCAATATCCAACTGGATGAGCAATCGGTACAAATTGCCGCGCTTAGGCAAGATGTGTCGAGCAAGGCCTCTACATCCGATTTTGAATCGGCGAATGAAATCATTCGCAGCAATGAGGCTAGGATGGCCAAAATGGCTGGTCGTATCGCAGCGCTAGAGGCTGATATTCGCAAGAATGCGATCATCCGCAAAGAACTCGAAAAGGAACCTTCCGGGCCATTTGCTGGCGATGGCGGTAGTGGTACTGGTCCCACGACATACGGCATCCATGTGGGAAGCTTCGGGAACGCAGAAAGCCTAAGTGGCGCATGGAACGACCTTCAGTCGTCATTTCCGGCGCTATTAGGCAATAAAAATGCTTATTTTTCTCAATTGGATATTGATGGAGTAGGGACGTATCACCGTCTACTTGCCGGCCCTTTTTCCGGCCAGTCAAGTGCCCGCGCAGCGTGCCAGAGCATTTCTGAAAGCGGCGGTTACTGCCGCGTCACGCCCCTTGCCGGAGAGCGGCTGCTTGATTAACCGCGCTTGCTTAGATGCTGTTCACACGTTTTCCAAGCATCCCATAGGGTTAACCCAGCCAATCCACCTACGCCAACAACAACAATTATAGACAAAATATGAAGCATGACACCCCTCCTGTTCTGCCTTTGTTCTAACTCAGTAATCACTAGCAGTCAAGAACAAAAGAGGAACAACCGAATATTTTTGTTCCTTGAAGCAGGGCCTTGCCTCAGGTATACTCAAGCCAAGTGAGCTGCGTAGGCAGCGATAAAAAATATAAGGCAAAGACCTATGAGCCCAACAAATGGGGGCCGCGAAAACTTGGATTCGGACAAACCTAAGACTGATAATCCGCGCGGCCAAGGAAGAGACAGACCAGGACCACAGCGCGATAGCAGCCGACAGCGTCCAATTTATAGCGCTATCGACTTAGGTACGAATAATTGCCGCCTATTAGTTGCCAAGCAGACATATACTGGATTTCGAATCATCGACGCCTTTTCGCGGGTCGTGAAGTTGGGTGAAGGCCTGACCGAGCACGGTGAGTTAAGTCAAGGTGCGATGGATCGCACGATCGAAGCGCTCAATATTTGCCAAGAGAAGCTTGAGAAGCGCCGCGTCACTCATATGCGCCATGTTGCCACAGCTGCGTGCCGTGTTGCCAGCAATGCCGATCAATTCGTCGATAGAGTGAAAGCTGAGACCGGACTAGCTTTAGAGATCATTACAACCGCTGAAGAGGCCCGCCTCGCGGTTGCTGGTTGCCAAACACTCATTACTCCAAACCACCGCTACGCCCTGGTGTTTGATATCGGCGGTGGAAGCACCGAACTGGTGTGGGTGCGGATAAGGGGCAGGGGGCGGACGTCAATAGTGGGCTGGACATCTGTACCTTGGGGCGTCGTGAACTTGACCGAGAAATATATGAAGGGCAAGCACGAGGCATCCGCCGATGACTATCAAAGAATGATGGACGCTGTTGGCGTAGTCCTTAAGCCATTTATGGAAAAATACGATATATACGAGACGGTAAAGCAACGGCGCGTTCAGTATCTGGGTACATCAGGGACGGTTACGACCCTTGCTAGTTTGCATTTCGAGCTACCACGATATAATCGTAACAAAATTGATGGTGCGTGGGTTAATCCCGGTAGCATTCGCGAATTAGCGCGCAAGGTTGGTAACATGAGCCATAAGGAACGTATCATCCAGCCCTGTATCGGTCCCGAGCGAGCCGATTTAGTCATCGCGGGTTGTGCGATACTGGATGCAATTATGGATGTTGATGGGCTGAAAAGCCTGCGAGTTGCCGACCGCGGTATCCGGGAAGGGATACTGCGTAGTTTAATGAAAGATCAGGCGCGCGCGCAGCACAACCAAAATCGCCAACGCGCTGAGAAGAACAGAGCAAAAGGACAGCCGTCATGAGTGGAGGATGGAACCGAACCGGCGGCGACCCAAAAAGCCGGAGTCGCGGCAATAAAGTCCGCGTAAAGTCAGCGCGTGGCCGCAAAACATCATCAACGCGGTGGTTACAGCGTCAACTTAATGACCCCTATGTGGCAGAGGCTAACCGACTTGGCTATCGCTCCCGTGCGGCCTTTAAATTGATTGAGATGGACGAGAAATTCGAACTGTTAAAGGGTGCTAAGCGGATTGTTGATCTGGGCTGCGCTCCTGGTGGCTGGACCCAGATTGTAGCACAGCGTTGCGGTGAACATGTTAATCTTGTTGGTATTGACTTACTAGAGATGGAGCCGATTGCCGGCGCTGATATTATTGCAATGGACTTTTTATCAGATCAAGCCGAAGATAAACTGATCTCCATGCTGGAAGGTAAAGCCGATCTGGTGCTTTCCGATATGGCGAATTTTGCAACGGGTCATAAGCAAACTGATCACATCCGGACCATGGCACTTTGTGAAGCCGCGCTAGAATTCGCGATCAAGGTATTGGCGCCAAATGGTAAATTTGTAGCAAAGGTACTGCAAGGAGGATCTGATCAGGAGCTACTCAAGCGAATGAAAACACACTTCAATAGCGTCAAGCACGCCAAGCCACCTGCATCTCGCGCCGAATCGGTCGAATGGTACGTAATTGCGCAGGGCTTTAAGAGCTAAAATTCTCGGCTATTATGCTCATTATTGTGCTTGTTGACCCGCTCATACATAGATATTGGGCTCAAAAGCTGTAGCTGTACCGTATTTATGCTCATATCGCCTTTTTGGGGATTGTCACATCGCGGATGCTAGGCTATTACCACTCGGCAATTGAGACGTGTCCTGCTGACCAGCAATTACGACACAGAAATCCCGCTGAGACGGGGGTCAGAATTGCCCCTAGCCAGCGACTAAGATTGTAGGAGCTGCTATGAATATTCGCCAAGCCTTAACCTTTGATGACGTTTTGTTGGTGCCTGCAGCATCCGATGTTATGCCGGGCCAAGTTGATGTCTCAACCAAGATCACAAAAACCATTAGCTTGAATATACCTCTGCTTTCCGCTGCGATGGACACCGTGACAGAAGCGCCGATGGCGATTGCAATGGCGCAGTCTGGCGGGATCGGCGTACTTCACCGCAACATGGAAATTGACGAGCAAGTGGCAATGGTTCGCGCTGTCAAAAAGTACGAAAGCGGCATGGTCGTTAATCCTGTGACCATACATCCTGAGCAATCACTTGCTGACGCAATGGATCTGATGAGTTTCCATAAGATCTCTGGAATTCCAGTTGTTGAAAATGACGGCAAGCCCGGGCCTAAAAAATTGGTTGGAATTTTGACACACCGGGATGTTCGTTTTGCAGACAATATGGCTCAGCCGGTTAATGAGATTATGACACGTAACGTCGTCACGGTAAGAGAAGGCGTGAGCAGCGATGAGGCTCGGCGATTATTGCACCAGCACCGCATCGAGAAACTCATCGTTGTCGACGATAAGGACCGCTGCGTCGGTCTGGTGACCGTCAAAGACATGGAAAAGGCTGTAAAGCATCCGAATGCCTGTAAGGACGCTCATGGACGCCTGCGGGTTGCGGCTGCCACTACGGTCGGAGAAAAGGGCTATGTCCGCGCCATGGCTCTTTTGCAAGCGGAGTGCGACGTTATCATACTGGATACCGCTCACGGTCATTCGATTCATGTGTTAAATAGCGTTGAGAAACTAAAAAATGATTTCCCCAACTCACAGATAATCGCAGGTAATATCGCGACGGCTGGAGCAGCAGAGGCCCTCATTAAAGCAGGCGCCGACGGCTTAAAGGTTGGCATCGGACCGGGCTCAATATGCACAACCCGAATTGTTGCCGGTGTCGGTCTTCCGCAGTTGACAGCCGTTCACGACGTTGCAGCCGTTGCTGACAAGCACGGCATCCCCATCATTGCAGACGGCGGGCTAAGAACCAGCGGCGATATCGCAAAGGCGACTGCTGCTGGGGCAAGTGCATGCATGGTGGGCTCCCTATTAGCAGGTACCGAGGAGGCACCCGGCGAGGTTTTCTTGTATCAGGGCCGGTCATACAAGTCCTATCGGGGTATGGGCAGTGTCGGGGCTATGGCGCGCGGCTCTGCAGATCGCTACTTCCAATCCGAAATTACCGACAAGATGAAACTTGTGCCTGAAGGCATCGAAGGCCAAGTCCCCTATAAGGGCGCAGCATCAAACGTCATCCATCAAATGGTTGGTGGCCTTCGAGCAGCAATGGGTTATACAGGCAATGCAACAGTTGATGACATGCGGACAAAAGCCGAGTTCGTCCAGATTACCAACTCCGGCCTCCGCGAGAGCCACGTTCATGACGTAACAATAACCAGAGAGTCGCCAAACTATCCCGGCGGCAAATAAAGGCAGAAACAATGACCCCAGCAGCACGGGCAAGCGCCATTATCGAGCTGCTTGATCTATGTTTAGATAGCATTTCCTCGGGAGGCGCACCTGCGGACCAGATTGTCAGTACCTATTTTAGGCAACGGCGCTATGCTGGGTCTAAAGACAAGCGTTATATCCGCGAGACTTTTTATAAGATTATGCGTTCCTATGAAGGACGCGCAGCGTGGCTCGGTGAGCAAGCGATGGATATATCAGGTCGCTCACTTTTGCTTTCTGGAGCAGTTTATGAGCCAGTAGATGAGTTCTCGGCCGCAGTATTTGATCCCGAAACACCGCATGGTCCGGATGTGTTAAATGACGCTGAGAAAAGCTTCATAGAGGTCAAGCCAGATGGTGCGTGGCTAGAGGCTCATCAGGCGGCTCAGTTGAATATACCGGACTGGGCAGAAGCTCCACTAAAGGCGCGCTTTGGCGACCAGTGGGAAATTGTAGCGGCGGCATTTAATGATCGTGCGCCGCTGACGCTGCGAATCAACACAGTATCGCAACATCCTGAAAAAACACGGAAATCACTCAAGAAGGCCGATATAGACTTTACCAGTGATACCATGGCACCGGGTGCGATTGAGATAGTAGAAACGTTACAGCTAAACGAGGTAGAGGCCTATAAAAAGGGCTGGGTTGAGGTACAAGACGCTTCATCACAGATCGGGGCGCTGCTCGTTGAAGCTAGCTCGGGCGATATGGTCGCCGACCTTTGCGCGGGAGCAGGCGGAAAAACCCTCGCCATTGGTGCCCATATGCGAAACAGGGGTCTGATCAGTGCCTATGACACCTCTCCGGTACGTCTGGATATTCTTAAAAAACGAGCAAATAAAGCCAGCTTAACATGCGCGCAGATTGAACGATTGCCTGAAGGCCTAACCGAGCGGCAAGAGATTATTGGTGGGAAAGCCCACGACCGCGTGGTTTTGGACGTGCCATGCAGTGGCAGCGGTACCTGGCGGCGTAGCCCTGATCTTCGACAACGCAATGCTTTCTCTGGGGAGCGCGCTGAGGAGCTAGCCACGGTTCAGCGGCAATTATTGGAAGAGGGCGCGGGAATAACGGCCACAGATGGTCGGTTAATCTATATGACCTGCTCTTTTCTTCCGGCTGAAAACGAAGACCAAATCACTTGGTTCTTAGACAAGCATCCAGATTGGTCGCTAGTACCTTGGCAGGCAATATGGCGGCGGGTGTCAAGCGGCAAAGCCGTGCCTGAAAGCCATTCGTCGATTGCTGAAACACTCCAGTTAAGTCCGCATACTAGCGGCGCGGATGGGTTTTTCGTCGCTATATTGGAACGCTCCACATAAAAACGCTGGCAGAGACAGCCACTTATCGGATAAACTACTCGAGTCAGTTTATTGGAGAAGATGATGCGTTTTAACATAATGATTTTCAGTCTTGGGATTAGCCTACTGTATGCAGCTGCGCCGGCCCTTGCAGCGCAGGACTTAGGTCAAACCGCTGAAAAATATCAAATCGTGTCAGACCAACTCATCGAAAAGGGAACACAGGCGTTAGCCGACAATGATCTTGGAGGCGCTCAATTATTATTCGAGAAAGCACTTGTTGCTGATCCTTCGAGCGTGGGCGCCTATATCGGCCTTGGCCGGACCTATGAAGGCCTTGAGCGCACAGGCAGTAGTCTCCGATTTTACCGAAAGGCGCTGGAGATTGATCCCAATGACTTGCAAGCGTTAGAGCTTCAATCACTGGCCTTCCTAACGCGGGACCTGGTGGACCGAGCCGTCATGAACCGCGAACGACTGGCGCGACTTTGCCAGCATGGCTGTGCTGAGCTGGAGACGGTGGAAACAGCGATCGAGCTTTGGCACATGGACAGAGCTGGCGGCAACAAAGTCGCGGACAACTCCACTGCAAAAAAATAATTTATAATACTGAAAGTAAAAGTTAATTTTCAGTCGCCCACGCTGTCAGGTCGGCGCGCGCGCGCGCGGACATGATCGGGCGCCGGATCGACTTTTTCAGTTTCTTTTTCCCACCCATTTCTGCGGGCGTTAAGGGCGGAAACAGGCCGAAATTAACGTTCATTGGCTGAAAGCTAGCGGCTATCGAGCCGCCCGTAATATGATTTATCAGGGCACCATGAGCCGTTGTAATGGGCGGTGTCGTCATGGTCCGGCCAAGCCGCTCAGCAGCGGCCATACGCCCAGCCATTAGGCCAACTGCCGCGCTTTCCACATAGCCTTCAACACCAGTAATCTGACCCGCGAACCGGAGACGCGAATCAGCTTTCATCCGAAGCTGATCATCTAACACTTTAGGGCTATTGATAAATGTGTTGCGGTGAAGCCCACCCATCCGAGCAAAACTAGCTTCTTCAAGACCGGGTATGGTCTTTAGAATTCGAGTTTGCTCGCCGTATTTCATCTTGGTCTGGAAACCAACCATATTATACAGCGTACCTAATTTATTGTCTTGGCGGAGCTGTACAACAGCGTGGGCCTCTTTACCCGTGTTAGGGTCAATCAGGCCTACTGGCTTCATGGGACCAAAGCGCAGCGTATCTAGGCCGCGCTCCGCCATCACTTCGATCGGCATGCAGCCATCAAAATAGGGCGTGTCTTTCTCCCACTCCTTGAAATCAGCCTTTTCGGACGTGTTCAGATCGTCGATGAATTTGACATATTGCTCTTCGGTCATGGGCAGATTGATATAGTCAGCGCCTTCGCCTTTGTCGTAGCGACTTTGAAACCAAGCAATATCGAAATTAATACTGTCTTTATAGATAATCGGAGCAATCGCGTCAAAAAAAGCAAGGCTATCCTCTCCGCAAAGCTCAAGCACCGCAGTCGACAGAGCAGGGGATGTGAGTGGACCAGTCGCGATGATCACATTATCCCAATCTTCCGGCGGCAAGCCCTCTATCTCTTCGCGAACCACCGTCACAAGCGCATGATCATTCAGCGTATTTTCTACATCCTGCGAGAAGTCCTCACGCGAAACAGCTAGCGCACTGCCTGCAGGCACCTTGTTTCGATCGCCTGCCGCCATGATCAGCGAGTTCATATCGCGCATTTCGGCGTGCAATAAGCCCACCGCATTGTTTTCAGCATCGTCAGAGCGGAAACTGTTCGAACACACAAGCTCCGCCAAACCATCGGTAACATGGGCCTCAGTCGGCTTTACACCGCGCATTTCATGCATAACAACAGGCACACCTGCATTTGCAATTTGCCAAGCGGCTTCACTACCTGCAAGCCCGCCTCCAATAATATGTATTTCTTTTGTCATGGCTGGGGTTTGCCATATTTAGCGTGAGAAAGAAAGCCTGAAAGCTTCTAATACAGCTGAATTTCAGTTAACCTAAAGGAACTTAGTGAAACCACTTTAAGCGGAGTGAATAAATGGAAGCATCAACTGTACTCGATTTCTGGTTCAAAGATCACACCCCGAAGGATTGGTGGTCCAAAAGCGAGATATTTGATGATAAAATTAGAGCTGAGTTCCTAGTTGCATATGAAGCGGGCGCAGCCGGGGAGTTTTGGCATTGGCGAGATAGCCCGGAGGGCCGTCTAGCGGAGATCATCCTGCTAGATCAGTTTCCCCGAAACATGTTCCGCGAGTCGGCGAGGGCCTTTGAAGCTGACACCATGGCATTAGCCTTATCGCAAGAGGCCGTCAGGGCAGGCGCGCTAGATAGATTAAACGACACGCAAAAGCCCTTCCTAATATTGCCTTATATGCATAGCGAAAGCTTGATAGTGCACGAGGAATCTGTCCGCTTGTTCAAAGGGGCCGGGCTAGATTATAACCTAGAATTTGAGTATCGCCACAAGGTCATCATTGAGCGTTTCGGTCGCTATCCGCATCGAAACGAGGCCCTGAACCGTAAAAGCACAGTTGAAGAACTGGCTTTCCTTAAGGAACCGGGAAGCAGCTTTTAATCCTTGAATAGTTCCTTTAGGTAAAATCCAGTAAAGCTGTCTTTGCTCTTGGCAATAACCTCTGGGGTCCCCGTGGCAATGATTTGGCCGCCGCCATTTCCGCCTTCCGGTCCCAAATCTAGGATCCAATCAGCCGATTTGATCACTTCTAGATTATGCTCGATGATGATCACAGTGTTACCCTGATCGACCAATTGCTGAATAACTTCAAGCAGTTTTCGGATATCTTCAAAGTGCAAACCGGTAGTCGGCTCGTCCAATATATAGAGCGTTTTGCCAGTGGATCGTTTGGACAGCTCCTTAGCAAGCTTAACCCGCTGCGCCTCACCGCCTGACAAAGTCGTCGCTTGTTGACCGACCCGGATATAGCCTAGGCCTACGCGGTTCAGCATCGCCAATTTGTCGCGAATAGACGGAACCGCCTTGAAAAACTCGAACCCGTCTTCGACTGTCATATCAAGCACTTGTGCGATAGACTTCCCCTTGTAAAGGACATCAAGCGTCTCGCGGTTATAGCGCTTTCCCTTACACTGATCGCATTGAACATAGACATCCGGCAGAAAATGCATCTCAATCTTGATCATACCGTCGCCCTGACACGCCTCGCATCGGCCACCCTTGACATTAAAACTAAAGCGTCCCGCCTTATAGCCACGACTTTTAGCCTCAGGAAGGCCTGCGAACCACTCCCTGATCGGCGTAAAGGCCCCTGTGTAGGTCGCAGGGTTGGACCTAGGCGTCCGACCAATCGGGCTTTGATCAATGTCGACGATCTTGTCCAAATGCTCCAACCCCAGTATTTCATCATGATCGCCGGGGATAATGCGCGACTTATTGATCTTGCGCGCGACAGCCTTATACAGTGTCTCAATGGTGAAGGTGGATTTTCCAGACCCAGAAACCCCTGTGATACAGGTCAAAGTGCCCAGCGGAATAGAACCCGTCACATTCTGTAAATTGTTAGCGCGAGCGCCTTTTACAGTAACCTTTTTGCCCTTATGTCCCTTGCGGCGCTTTTCCGGGATAGGTATGGCTCGCGCACCGGTCAAATACTGCCCGGTTAAGCTATCTTTATTGGCCATAATATCGGCGGGTGTCCCTGATGCGACAACCGTTCCGCCATGCTCGCCGGCCCCAGGGCCCATATCAATCACATAATCGGCCGCGCGAACAGCATCTTCGTCGTGCTCGACCACAAGGACAGTGTTACCCATTTCTCGGAGGTTACAAAGCGTCTCTAAAAGGCGGTCATTATCGCGTTGGTGCAACCCAATCGAAGGTTCATCAAGAACATATAGCACGCCCGTTAAGCCAGAGCCAATCTGGCTAGCTAGCCTGATTCTCTGGCTTTCACCGCCAGAAAGTGTCCCCGAAGAGCGGCTGAGCGACAGATACTGCAGCCCGACGTTAACCAGAAACCCCAGGCGATCTTGAATTTCTCGTAGCACCTTGTCGGCAATGGTTTGATCCTTTTTAGACAGGGATTTTGGCAGCTTTTGAAACCAGTCATATGCCGCCAATACGGACATTTCAGTGATTTCGCCAACATGTTTACTAGCGATCTTTACCGCTCTGGCCTCTTCGTTCAAGCGGGCACCCTTACAGGTGTTACAGGTGGTGCTGCTTTGGTAGCGACCTAGCTCATCGCGCATCCAATTGCTGTCGGTTTCCCTCCAACGTCGCTCAATATTATTCAGCACGCCCTCAAAGGGTTTATTGGTCTCAAACTTACTGCGGCCATCTGCATAGATGATACGAATAGATTTCCGTCCGGTGCCAAATAGAAAGGTATCCTGCGCCTTCTTGGGTATGTCGCTCCACGGCGTGTCCAAAGTGACACCAAGGTGCCGCGCCACGCTTTTAAGAGCCTGAAAATAAAACGGTGATGGATTATTTGCTTTATTGGACCAGGGAGCAAGAGCGCCTTGGTTTAAGCTTTTCGAAGTATCCGGAACGGCAAGGTCTGGGTCGAAATAGAGCTTCTTACCCAGACCATCGCAAGCCGAGCACGCGCCGTAAGGATTATTGAAGCTGAATAAGCGCGGCTCGATTTCCTCAATGGTAAAGCCACTCTCAGGACAAGCAAAGCTTGCGGATAATATTGTCCGATTGGGACCGCCCTCCGGAACTGAATCATCGCGGTAGGCTTCCTCCACTACAACCAAACCCTCGGATAGTTCAAGCGCGGTCTCAACACTGTCGGCGATCCGCTGCTGGAGATCATCCTTTAGCACTAATCGATCAACGACGACTTCAATGGTATGCTTTAGCTTCTTATCAAGAGCAGGGACCTCCTCGATGAGATAAAACTCGCCGTCAACTTTGACACGCTGGAAACCACGCTGTTGTAGGTCAGCGAATTCTTTTCGGTATTCGCCCTTACGACCGCGCACGATCGGCGCCATTAGGTAAAGTCGGCTCCCATCTTTCATATCGCAGATACGATCAACCATCTGGCTGACGGTTTGGCTTTCAATCGGTAAACCCGTAGTCGGAGAATATGGGATCCCGATACGCGCCCAGAGCAACCTCATATAATCATAAATCTCGGTTACTGTGCCGACCGTAGATCTTGGATTTTTGGACGTTGTCTTTTGTTCGATAGAGATTGCAGGGGACAAGCCTTCGATATGATCAACATCGGGCTTTTGCATCATCTCCAAGAATTGCCGAGCGTATGCGCTTAGGGATTCCACGTAACGCCGCTGTCCCTCAGCATAGATCGTGTCAAAGGCAAGCGACGACTTGCCGCTTCCACTTAAGCCAGTGATAACAACCAGCTTGTCTCGTGGGATGTCGACATTGACATTCTTCAGATTGTGTTCACGCGCTCCGCGGACGGAAATATGGGTAAGCATAACAAACAGTGTCCCAGTTTATTTTGGCCCCAAAGAGGCTATTTCTCATCTATCTTGGTATATACCCCATCGAACCATCCAATCCACTCTTCTTTTTCAGGATCATATTGCTCGAAGAATTGCCTGACAGTTCCATCTATGTGAGGTGTCCAGGTTCCCCGAAAAGGCGCGGATGTATTTTGAGCATACTGTTGGATTGTTCCCTCTAGCACCATGGCACCATTCTCATTCAAACCACCCGTATAATCAATGATATAGCCGGGGGCGGCCACCCAAACCTGCCGCCACTGCTTCGTTACGGCATTATAGTAATTGATTGAAAACCCCGTGCCACCGCTCGCGTTCGTCCAGTGCTCCTTTATCAAACAGTCACCCTCAACCTTTTCAACCTTGTTCACACCCTGAAAAGCGCCTGTTATAGCGTCGGTCACGCGCCAATTCCCTACCCAGAAATCAAAGTCCTTAAAATGCGTATCGCTTTCACAGACGTTTTTAGGACGTACTTGCGGCGCTTGCTCTATCTCTTGAGCAAAGGTAGCGACTGGCGCTGTGAAGCAGGCCAAGGCCGCACTTAAACATATTGCTCTCACAGTCACGATTGTTCTCCTGTATTGATAACGAACTTGACATTAACGTCTTTTTGAGAACAAATAAAGAACAAAATGATGATCTAAGCGATAGTTCTAGCGTTGCATACGGTCGCAATAGCAGGGCGGATTTATCTTTGGCTAGCATGGTCTCTAATTCAGTGAAGAGATTTGTTAAGAAAGAGTAGAAGAGGCTAGATGATGCGTTGGGTCTAGTATATGTTTTTCGTCAGATGATTCTGTATTGGATGGCAGCAACAAACACACAACAAGGGGGCGAAAATGGCCGGTAGCTTGAATAAAGTCATGTTAATAGGAAACCTAGGACGGGATCCCGAATCGCGGACAATGGGTAATGGTAATCCTGTGGTGAATCTGAACATTGCCACAAGCGAGAGCTGGCGCGACAAGCAGTCGGGCGAGCGTAAGGACAAGACCGAGTGGCACCGCGTGGTAATCTTTAATGAAAACCTAGCAAAAGTGGCTCAAAACTACCTTAAAAAAGGCAGTAAGGTCTATCTTGAAGGCCAGTTGCAAACCCGGAAGTGGACGGACCGCGACGGCCTAGAGAAATACACGACCGAGATCGTTTTACAGCGCTTCCGCGGCGAATTGACGATGCTGGACGGTCGCGGCGATAGCGGCGGCGGACAATATGGCGACGACTCTTACGGCAGCGGCAACGCTGGCGCTGGCGGTAACGTGGGTGGCGGTGCTGCTGGGGCTGCCGGAGGCGGCTTTGGTGGTGGCGATCTTGATGATGAGATACCCTTCTAGGCCGAGCGATTAAGATCATTAACGGCTCTCTGTCCGATATGTAAAGCATTGAATTGGGGGCGCGTTATACTCGGTTTTACGGTCAGGGAGATTAATGACAGAATATCTATCGGCATATGGAATTGCGCTTGGAAGCAATATAAACAAGTTGGACCCCTCGGTCCGGCATGTTCATGCTTATAACGGCGAGGCTTCTATGCTTGGGCAGGTTAATGTCAAACGGGGCAATGGTAGGCTGGCTTTATTCGTCGGGAGACTTTTAAAGCTGCCGCCTCCATTGTCAGA
>Ga0316189_10000117_pt1 | contig 70801 bp, 65 predicted proteins | sample LowCovwburrow_MG_FD_204930 | JGI IMG/M metagenome (GOLD analysis project Ga0316189, IMG submission 204930) | Coastal sediment microbial communities from Maine, United States - Lowes Cove worm burrow | ecosystem: Environmental > Aquatic > Marine > Coastal > Sediment | place: USA: Maine...
CACCGACAGTGCCCCCCTTCCAGTAGCCCTTGCGGGTCTCGTAGGAGGTCTCCAGCTGCCCCAGCAGGTCGACCATCATATCGTTGTCGTTGGCCAGACGCTTGAGGCCGGTCACAAAGCTTGGCCATGGGCCACTCTCCAGCTGGTCCAGCATGGGTGTGTCATGCATCGGTTTTGCCATCAGTAGAATCTCCTATTGGTTTAAATCTTCGGGGTCCCGGGCTTACCGTTTCACCAAATACGGCTACTTCAGAATCTGTTGAAAGGCTCGCCTGAAGCCCTGGGTTCGCGAACCTTAAAATCGATCTCTAATCAAGGGGCGGATTCGACCACCCTGCTCCAAGCATTCGATGCATTTTAGAATCTCCTAATGCAGCACAATATCCCGCTAATGGGGGGGGTAGCAGGAAAGTAAATCTATCCATAAAGAGATATATTAATTAATTCAAATATATGAATTAACTACCTATGTATTTAGATATTCATCTTTACCAACAATAAGATACGATTACTTGTGAATTTGACGCATGAAAAATGATTTTCTGAAAACCATTGGCACACTTCCCTCGCTTTCCGATTTTAAACTTGCGCCGGACAGGGCGAATGAGGTTCAATAGTAAAAGCGCAGTATTTTACTAGGTAATTTTTCCGCCACTTCAAATGCCGGGAAAGAGACCGCAAATAGCGCAGCGCAAAACATGGGACGGGTATTCTATTATATTTGATGCAGGCTCGCCTTGTGATTGATGTAATTTGACAGTTAAGCGCACGGGGAATTAAGGCATGCTCTATCTCAGCGAGATTCTGATTCAGAATACCCAGGTGGGTTCCTTCGAGGAACTGCTGGAGGTGGTTAAAGAGAAATCCAAAACGGAGATTTTTTTTCGCATCGACGTAAAACCCCAATTTGAGGACACGCCACAGGACTGGGAAGATCGGCTCGAAGCGACCTTTACCTGAATGAGCAGACACTCAATCCAGTATCGGCTCAGCGGTCAATTTGAATCTCCGGTCGGTGCAGAGAAAACAATCCTCTCGGTGAATCCTCACAGAGGTACGAAGACAGGTTTTTGGGACAGTTAAAAGCAATGAAATATCTGCAGAGCGAGGCCTATTTAGGCAACAACGAGTGTTCCGGCGATGCAATCGAGCCCGCCAAGCTGGCGGTGCTGCGCATTGAAGAGTTGGAGAAACAGATCGATTCCCTGCCCCAAGACGCCCCCGCAAACGACCGGTTGCAGCTAGCCCTGGACCGCTGCTATACACTGCTCGAGCTGAACCGGTTTGAAGAGGCCTGGACGATTGCACGCGACGCCCTGGATCAAGCGCTGGAGGATGAACTCTGGCTGCGCGGGGTCGAAGCCTGCGACATCATGTTCCAAAGCGACCAAGCGGATTCCGTCAAGGCGCTGGCCCACGGAATCTGGCTGGGTGTGACCTTCCCGGTGGACCCGGAACTCAGTGTCGCCATGCTGCAGCATCTGGTGGATGAGAGCCCGGAGCGATCCGATGGAGCGGCTGTCGCCGCAGCCACCGCCTGCTATCTGGTTGACCTCCGTGCCGAGGGCAAACAGCGGGAAGATCTATTGTTTTTCACCAATCAGATCCTGGGCCAGGTAGCTCGCACGCACAGCCAGGTGGAGGAACAGGAGATTTTCGATTTCTGGGTCAAGCAACTGGAACTGGATGAACCGCAGAAATTCCTGCCCCGCCTGTCCAGGGTGCTGGAACTTTTGATTGGTGACCCCTGGTGGTTCGACCGGGATGAACTGCGAGACAAAATTCCGTCTTGAGCGCAGGATTAGGAACCCAGATATTCAGTAACCAGCAGCAAACATTAACGGAGTTGTTTTAATAGCGATGTACTGGCAGGAAGACACAAACAAGAATCAGTTTGTAATACCGGATAATGTAGTGGATCTGACGTTCAGCATCCGCTGCGCCACCCTGCCCGTGGATCATGCCTGGGAACTATCTGACCAGATCAGACAGGTGCTCCCCTGGTTCGATCAGGAGGCTTTGGCAGGCTTGCATATCATCCATGGCGCGGACTCAGGGAACGGCTGGGAGCGACCGCAGGGTGCTGACGAACTGCTCCAGCTCTCCCGCAGGACCAAACTGACGCTGCGACTACCCCGCCATCGGATCGAAGACGCCGCCGTCCTCTCGGGAAAGGTTTTAACGGTGGGCGGGCACCGGCTGGAGGTTGGGGATCACAAGTCCCGGCTGTTGAGCATGACTAACACCCTCTACAGCCGCTATCTGGCAACCCGCCCGGAATGGGACGAGGATGAGTTCATGGCATGGGCGATCGGTGAACTGAAGGCGCTGAATCTCCGATTTAAAAAGGTGCTTTGCGGCAGAAGTTATACAATCACCATGCCAGAGGGCCCGATCCCCACCAAGAGCCTGATGGTGGCTGATCTTCCCCACGAAGATGCGGTCACGCTACAGGAACAGGGCATCGGACCACTGCGCTCGATGGGTTTGGGGCTGTTCCTCCCGCAAAAAAGTTTCTAATAGACTGCGTTCCATTTTCCAGCAGTCCGTTTTAATATATTATCTTTTTCTAAGTTCCTTCTTTGGGCCGCTGTTGATCCTACTGCCTGATCAAAAAGCGCTATCTGCGGCCCGGAAGGTTTTGTTCCAGAAGGAGAGTCCAATGTCATACGAAGTGAACGGCAAAACCATCGCGACCAACGCCAACGGCTATCTTGAAGACCAGGCGGACTGGAGCGAAGACGTGGCCAATATTATTGCCGAAGCAGAGGGGATCACCCTGTCCGAGAAGGCCTGGGAGGTTATCAACTTTCTGCGCGACGAGTACTTCAACAACAGTGGCAATCAGCCCAACGAACGCAACATGGTGAAACACTTCAAGGGAGTCTGGACCGATCTGGACAAGGTGGACGCCAAGGCACTCTATGTCCACTTCCCCATGGGTCCGGCCAAACAAGCCGGCAAGATCGCTGGCTTGCCAGAGACCAAGCGTAAAGGCGGTTATTGATTTCAGGGTTTCCCCGGGATCGATGATCCGCGAGCGCAAGGCCTTACTCCTTGCGACAGGTCTGGCCGGTGGGGTCCTGCCCCACCGGCATCCACCGAGTATCGGTCCTGGGCCTGATCATACGTCCGACCACATCCGAACCAGGTTGGCGAAAGACTTGTCGACCAGCCCCGTGGTCCGTTCCTTCGGCGCGTCCCGCAGCAATTGCTCCCGGGCCTGATTGAGTTCGTAGAGCAGTTCCCGCCTGGCCGGATCACGCACGTGACTCTGCATCCATGCCAGGGCCACCAGCCTTTCGCCGCCGGTTACTTCCGCCACCCGATGCAGGCTGGACGAAGGATAGATCACGGCATCACCTGCAGCCAGCTTGACCTCCCGGGTACCAAAGGAGGTCCGAATCACCAGTTCACCGCCCTCGTAACTCTCCGGCTCACGCAGAAACAGGGTCATCGAGACATCGGTGCGAAAGCGCGGACCGCTCTTGCCCATAATCGGGTCGTCCACGTGATCACCATAGGTCATACCAGGCTGGTAGCGGGCAAAAATGGGGTCTGCCATCCGGTATGGAAGCACCGCACTGTTGAATGTCTCGTTATGCGCCAGGCTGGAGACCAGGATCCGAATCAGTAGCTCCATCCGTTTCGGCTCCTGTTTCATCTCTTCGTTGTGCTTTACCCGGCGCGCTGCCATACCCGCGGTCAGCTTACCGTCTACGAATTCCGCATCGGCCAGGATCTGGTTTATCTTTTCCAACTGGGCCGGATTCAATACCCCAGGGATTTCCAACAACATTTTTCCGCTACCTCCCGCCCTTGCCTTTACCCTTTTTTAGATTCGTATTGCCCGAGAGAGTACCCGGCGCCAAAAAAAAAGATGGAAATGCTAACGACTGGCCGCTTCCAGCACTTCAACCAGTTGCTGCGGGTCGATGGGATAGTCGAGGGCCGCAAAAACCGGATACCGCACCTCCATCTTCCGCAACCGGGGCCGATGATCCTTGTCGATAAAAACCAGCACCTTTGCCGCCGGCGCATAACGCTGCAGGCTGGCCATCAGCGACTCCAGATTGCCCATCCGGTCGCGCAGGTCAGGATCAAAATGGAACTCCGCCACTACCAGGGCCGGCTGGTTCCTCTTCAGCCAAGACTGTGCCTTACGGATCGAATAGGACTTCTCTACCTGGTAACCCTTGCTCTGATAAACGGAGGTGAAATCCGGATATCCCCCCATCTCAATGATGGCCAACAGCTTTGATTCTGGCATTTTTTCCTGCCCGGATATGGTTCAAATACAGTATAGTGAACTGGTCGCCACCCACGTTCATCCTAACCACCTGGAGATAGATGGCCAGCCATTGACGTGAATGAACCACCAGAGTCTATTCTGATCGCGGTTGATTCAGGCTCAAATGCGGCTCGTCAACTTAATCTCGGTAAGGCAAATCAGAAGTAGAGTATGACATGGAACTCAACATCATCGTCGACGACTATTCCATGAACCTCAACCTGCCGGATGAGTTTTTGACCTCCTCGCAGGATGCCTTCGACCGTCTTGATGCCAACCTGGGGCAAGGGGTTCAGATGGGTCGGACTTGGGTATCCGATCCCGACCGCAGGCAACGCTGCCAGATCGCAGCCGATAAACTGCTGACCGCACTGGAGACCGACAACGAAGGTCTCGCCATGTTAAGCGCCGGCTATATTGTCAGTCGTCTGCCTGGTATACAGCGGATAAGGATAGACAACTCCGGTGAGATAAGCGGGACCGAATTCGAGTAGTCATCAGGGCACCTCGAAAAATTCGAGGTGCTCGTGTGGTGCAGGGACGCACCACTATTTTCGCGCACGTAAGCGCATGAAAATGAAGGCGATCGGAAATCGCGCTTTTCGGTCGCCGTATCGAAAAATTCCATGGAAGGAATTTTTCGAAGTACCCAATTAGACTGCCAATCCGGTTGCAGCGCGCTCTTTTTCACAGATCGAACCAGTTCAGAGCGCGCACTCTTGCATCAGGGCCCTAATGGGAGCAGCGGCCGCGCCACCATGTTCGCTGTGCAGTGCCAGCATCTCTGCGGCAACCGATTCCCAATGGTGCTTGCCCCGATCCGCCGTCTCACGGATTGCCTGCGGATCTCCACTCGCCAGCCATTGGTCGTAGGCAGAGCGCAGCTGAGGGAAGAGTTCACGGCGCATGGCGCTCAGGTTCCCGATAAAAAAATGGATGGAATGAGGTCTTTGCATGTCAATCAGCGAAGGCAGAGTCACCATGCAGTCTGCCAGGTGATCCCTCACCGCCCGGGCCGCCAGCTCCGCGGGTGTATGACTCAAGTCCCGCAGCATCTCGTTCCACTGCGCCCCAAGCAATGCACCGGCACCACACTCTCCCTGCTCGTGGAGTAATACCAGATCCAACTCACTGTCGGTCATCATTTCCAGCGAACCTTCCAGGTCCCGCTCGAAGTCGTAGCAGGAAAAGGCCCTTCCCATGGCGTTGTCCGGACGATTCCAACGCCAGCTCTCCAGTTTTTCCCAGAGCATGCGGCGCAGTGACTCCCGCCGGATGAAGATCACATCGTCTCTGCTCATGGCCGGAGGTGCCGTCAGATCCCGCGCCAGTTCGCGACCGGATACCAGCAGAGAGAAGCCCTCGCGATGCTCCCAGTGCTGCAGTTCTCCGAGAAAAAAGTGTGGCCTGCCGGAATTTCCAACGCCACCACTGTAGACCAGTCCATAGCCGTACAAGGCCTGGTTGACGGACTCAGCGTCAAACGGATCGTACTCCCGTCCATCGATCTGGAGCGGCGCAAACTCGGACTCTCCCAGCTCCGCCCACAGGTTCTCCCGATCGCTCAACCAATCGCCCACGTCACCCTGAGGAAGCGTATCGGAAAAGCCCAGCCCCCTCTCCCAGCGGAAAAATTCCCGCATCTTCATTAAATAGGTGCAGAGGCCGTACTCGGAGCCGTGCCGGGCATCCGAGATATGACAATTGTGCTGCACCCTATCACGAAGTTTGTTGAGTCTTTCTGCCTGCACGTCTTTAACCGCTTGCAGCCCGGGGTTTCACCCCCGGCCTTTTCCCAGTAAAATTATCTGTTATTCGACATTAGCACGCCTCGCAGGCCATGCCAATCCTGGCAACCCCGGAGGCCTTTGGAGATTTATTGTGGCAGTACGCATCAAAAGCCAATGGTATAACGAAGACGCGGAACGCTCTTTGGAAGAGATCGCCGGGGCCATCGCCTTCAACGGGTGGAAGATCGCCATCGACAAGGCCATCGGCTTACATGGCGAGCGCTATATCTACGAGACAGACCTGCAGCGCCTGACAGTCATAGCTGAGTACCTGATCTTCGAGATTCAGCTGGTGGATCGCTTGACCCACGAAACGCTGGAAGATGAGGCCCGGCGCAGCCTTATCACAGCGCTTGCCATGCGCCTTGGGGACCACATGCAGGAGAACAGTACCGACCTGATGGGCGCTGGCGACTATCGGGCCGAATTCATCTCGCGGCTCAATGAGCGTTCAACGGACTACGCTGCACTCGGGTTCAGTGCAGAGGGGCCGAGCTACCCCTTTCTACGCCATCTCGGATTTGAGATCCAGCAGGTGATGGGGGCGAGCCAGGAGAACCGCTGGGTAATCGACCAGGTAATGGACAAGGATGCACCTGACGTTTACAAACAAATCAAGCGTATCGTACGAAACCTTTTTATGTAAAAGTGGCAACCGTCCTCAGGTTTGCTGATATGGAGTTGTAATGCGTCCCGCCCAGTTGTTTATCATCCTGGAACGCGAGTTCACCAGTACCCACCAAGGCTACCACACCCCGGTCATGTTATGGGGTCCACCCGGTGTCGGAAAATCCCAGATGGTGGCGCAGATCGCTGCCTCACACGGGGTGCCGGTCATCGATATCCGTCTGTCACAAATGGAACCCAGCGATCTGCGGGGTATCCCCTTCCGATCCGATGACCGGGTCGAATGGGCTATTCCTGCTCTGCTGCCGGATGCCAAACGGCACGGTTCCGAGGGGATTCTGTTCCTGGACGAGATCACCTCAGCGCCACCGGCAGTTTCGGCGGCGGCCTACCAGTTGATCCTGGATCGTCGACTCGGCGAGTACAAGGTACCTGACAACTGGGCCATCTTCGCCGCCGGCAACCGCCAAGGAGACCGAGGGGTAACCTATACCATGCCGGCGCCCCTGGCCAACCGCTTCTCCCATTTCGAATTCGAGACCAATCTGGACGATTGGGTGTTATGGGCTTATCGCAACGGCATTGATGAACGGGTCATTGCCTTTCTCCGCTTTCGGCCGGAACTGTTATTCGATTTTGACCCGGCCCACAACCCGATCGCCTTCCCCTCGCCCCGTTCCTGGGAATTCGCCCACCGGGGACTACAGAAGTTCGCCGGTCACCCGCAACTGCTGCAGGGGACACTGCAGGCCTGTGTCGGTCCCGCCGCGGGCGTGGAGCTTCATGCCTTTGTTAACAGTCTGGACCAGATGCCGGACCTGGATGGGATTGTCGCCGGCGAGGAAGTCACGGTGCCGGAAGAGATCGACCTGCAGTATGCCGTCGCTGCGGCCTTGGTGGGGCGGGCAATCCGGGCGGACGGGACTCCGAACCAGGGGGAGATCATTGGCAATATTCTGGCGTATGCCGGCCGCTTCCCCCAGCGGGAGATGGGCGTCATGCTGGTGTCAGATATGCACCGGGCGATCGGCAGCGCTGTATTCGAGGTCCCCCAATTCGCGGATTGGGCCCAGGCCATCTCGGATGTCATGCTGTTCGAGTGAACATTCGTCGAGCCTTTGCCTGTAGTCCTCTGCCTGAACAATTTGAAACCTGACAAGACATTGAGCCCAGACCCCATCGAAACCAAACTGGCCGCGGCGCGTACCCGGCTGATCCTCGACAAACCCTTTCTGGGTGCGCTGGTGTTACGGCTGCCAATGGAACCGGCTGATCCAAACTGGTGCCCCACTACTGCAACGGACGCCCGAAAGTTCTATTTCAACCCGGCGTACGTGGACGCCCTGACCCTGGATGAGACCCAGTTCGTCCTGGCCCACGAGGCACTGCACTGCGCCCTGTCCCATTTTGCCCGCCGCCGGCATCGTATCCGTCATCGCTGGGATCTGGCTTGCGACTTCGCCATCAATCCATTGCTGGTGGACGACGGCCTGACAGCACCTACCGGCAGCCTGCTGCTGGAGCAGTTTCGAGGGATGACAGCGGAAGAGATCTACCCGATGCTCGACGAATTCGAGGATCAGGAGACCCTGGACAACCATGCCTATGATCAGGACAAGCAGCAGGGCGGATCCGGCAAGACTGAACGGGATCTCTCTCAGAGCAAAGACTCATTACCGCCCAATCAGGACATTTCGCCGCAGGGTAATCAGCCCGATACGTCGGAGCCCGAATCCGGCGGCAGTCAGGCATCCCAACCTCAACCCCTGAGCCCGGACGAGCAAGAGACTCTCAGCATTCAGTGGCAGCAGCGCATGGCCGGGGCGGCCCAACAGGCGATGCAAGCGGGGAAACTTGGCGGCTCCCTGGCCCGCATGATCGACCACCTGCTGCAACCTCAGCTGCCCTGGCGCATGTTGCTGGCACGCTACCTGTCATCCAGCGCGAGGGATGACTATAGTTATATGCGCCCCTCCCGCCGGGAGGGAGATTTCATCCTGCCCAGCCTGCGCAGCCACCAGATAGACTTGGTGGTCGCCCTCGACACCAGTGCCTCCATTGGGGATAATGAGTTCGAAGAGTTTGTGGCGGAAATCAACGCCTTAAAAGGCCAAATGCGGGCCCGCGTAACCCTTCTGGCATGTGATTCCGAACTCTCTGGTAGTGGGCCCTGGGTGTATGAGCCGTGGGAAAATTTCTCGCTTCCAGCAGAACTCAAAGGCGGTGGCGGCACCAGTTTCGTACCGGTGTTCCAGTGGGTCGAAAAGCAAGGCCTACAGCCGGAAACGCTGGTGTACTTCACCGACGCAGAGGGCGAGTTCCCCAATGCACAACCACCTTATCCAGTGCTCTGGTTGGTAAAGGGCAAACTTCAGGTCCCCTGGGGACAACGCATTCAGCTGAACTGAATCGTAACCAAATTCCACTTTAGGCGCTTGCCAAGCCATGACGAAAATGCGTTACCACCCCTTGATTCCCGCCGCCGGCAGCTTGCCGGTCTTATTACTGCTGCTCCTGCTGGGGCTGACTCCCGCCGGCCATAGCCAGGGATTCAACCTTCCAGAAATGGGAGACCCCTCCGGGAATCTGCTCTCACCCGCCGAGGACAAGCGACTCGGTCAGGCATTCATGCGCAGCGTCAACCGCTCCATGAAGGTTATTACCACTCCGCTGCTGACCGCCTATATCCAGTCACTGGGAGACCGCCTGGTGGAATACAGCAACATGCCGGGGCGCTCTTTCCATTTCTTTCTGGTAGACGACCCCACGGTGAATGCCTTTGCCGGTCCCGGGGGATTCATCGGTGTGAATACCGGCCTGATCACCACCAGTCAGTCGGAAAGCGAGCTCGCTTCGGTGGTGTCCCATGAAATTGCCCACGTCACACAGAACCACCTGGTGAGGACCTTCAACGCGGTACGGCAGGTGAGCCTGCCGGCGACGGCCCTGGCGATCGCCGCAGTGGTATTGGGTGCCGCCACCGACAACATGGAGGCCGGTCTGGGCGCCGCCACCGCAGTACAGGCCGGGGTGGCCCAGCGCCAGATCAATTTTACCCGTGCCCACGAAGAGGAAGCGGACAGCCTGGGGATTCAGACCCTGGCGGCCGCCGGCTTCGATCCCCAGGCCATGCCCACCTTCTTTGAGCGTCTGGGCGAGTCATCGCGTCTCTATGACAGCGGCCAACTACCTGAGTTTCTGCGTACCCATCCGATCACCAGCAACCGTATCGCCGAAGCCAGGTCCAGGGCCGACCAGTATCCCTATCGGCAGCGAGCTGACAGCTTGAACTATTACCTGCTCAAGGCCACCTTGAAGGCGCTGAGTTTCAAGAGCTCCAAGCAGGGAGTCATCCATTTTCGCGATACCCTGAGCACCCGTCGCTTCCGTAACGAGGAGGGGCAGCGTTACGGTTACGCGTTGTCACTAATCGGTAACCGGCAATACAAAGAGGCACAGGAACAGTTGGATGTGCTGCTGAAAAAACGCCCGGATCAGATCGCCTACATCGTCGCCCAAGCCCTGCTGTTTAAGGATTCCAAGCGCCCAGAGCAGGCGCTCAAGGTAACCCGTGAGGGACTTGAACTACATCCGGGCAACTATCCGCTGTCGGTCTTCTACGCCCAGTTGCTGTTGGATCAGGGAAAGGCAAAAGAGGCGCTGAAACTACTGGAGAAACAGCTGGCGGGCCGCGCGCAGGATCAAACGCTCTTCGAACTGCTCGCCCAGGCGGCCGGGGACAGCGGCAATGAAAGCCTGGGGCATCAGTATCTGGCCGAATACTACTATCTCTCAGGTGCCCTGGAACCGGCGATTCAACAACTGGAGATCGCCCTGCGTGACGACTCAGCCAACGACTTCCGGCTAGCGAAGCTGACGGCTAGATTGCAGGAAATGAAAGAAGAGCTGGCCGAGATTAAAAAGCGAAAATCCTGATCTTTCAGGGCATCCTTGCCTGCCCTCGTCAGCGTTTTCAACCCTGTGTTCTGGCTGGGGCCCGACTATCCTCCACCGCACCTGATTCGGGTGGGGCGCCCTCCTCTGGAGCGCCTTCCAGACCATCTTCCAGTGACATCAATTCATCAAGGGTGTCATAGTCTATACCCAATTCAGTCTGCACGGCTGTTGCCAACTCTTGTTCCGCGGCATCGCCCTCCCCCTCCGCGGGTGGCGACTCTGCGACTTCGGTTGCCCAAGCCTCTCCGCTTTCCTCCGGTAGCTGCTGAACCGACTCGAATTCCAACGTATCGTCTAGTGCGGTGCTATCCCCACTGGAGCGCTCCACCTCACCAGCGGTTTCCTCGGTCCCTGACTCGCCAGCTGTGACTGCTGGTTCAGCCGGCGACTGATCAGGTCCGGTCGCCGCGGCGATCGCCTCAGCCCGAAACATCTCCAACATCTTCTCTTTGTCCAGCTCTTCACCGGTCCCCCCGGCATACATGGATGAGTATTCGCTGAGCATGCGCCCCAGGGTATCCATACTGATAGCCAACTCCTGGGACAGGCGCCCGTTTTCCTCCTGCAGGCGTTTCAACTCCGCTGACTGATCTTCGTCTTCCCGGGGCACTGTCACTCCCGTACCCTGGGTCAGTTCCAGACTGCGGTAGGGTTCCGTAGCGCCCTCAAAGGCGATATGCAGGGTCGCCAGCGCGTCTGCATCGCGCTTCAGATAGAGGTTGATCAATCGCTGGTAGAAAATCTTCTCCTGCCGGTTGATGTTTTTGACCAACCCTTCCAGTGCCCGGCCCGCCATGCCGTATTTATGCTGCACGATATTCTCGGTCTCTGCCGAACGCTTTGCCTCGCCGTCTTTAATGCGTGTTATGAGACGCAGGGCGGCGCAGCGGTCGCGTCTCTTGCGGATTACGGCAAACGCAACCATCAATATGGAGAGCAGGGTGGTCACCACCAGCAATTCGCCCAACGACAACAACAGCAGCGAATCAATCTTCGTCACCGGGCAGATCCTCCGTTTCGTCATCCAACAGCACGATGTTATCTCTGGCGCGCCGCCGGCGTATCACCCAGTATCCGGCAGCGACCAGAATCAGGGCGACCAGATTGCCCGCAGCAAAGATCATTGCGTCCATGACCCAGTCCGAGGATGCCTGTTCGGGAGCGGATGGCTCCGCCGCTTCCAGCTCCACGGTTTCAGGCTCTAAAACAGCCTCTGCCACCGGCTGGGCTGGCGCGGCGCCACTGATCGCGATGGGCTCGAGGTCCAACGCAAGCTGCCTGCCGGACAGCGTCGTCGCGGAAAGCCGAATCCCCAGAGTCCATTCTCCCGACAGTTCACCTTGATCGACCTGCGTCTCCCAGACACTCCCATCCTCCGACGGCTGCAGCAACACAGGCACCGTATCATGACCGGACGCGACCAGGCCGGCGTCTAGCACAACCGAGCGGGGGTCCAGTGCCTCGCTATCCGGCGTTAATTGCACCGTGACAAATCCGCTATCCTGGTCACGAATGACGGCCACAGAAACCGGCGAAAGCAACTCGAATCTCTGGTGCTCCTGCCGCTGAAAAGTCCTGCCTTCCGCGTTGACGATCAGCTCCGCCCTACCCGCCTGCAGCCCCTCTCCGATCAACAGGCTGAAGATGCCATCCCCGCTCTCCACATCCTCACCCTGCCCATCATCGAAAACTGGACGAGGTTCCCCCGGTCCGCCGGCATCCTGCTGTTCGGCTTTCACATTGACCACGTCCAGAAAAGCCTGTTCGATAATCTTTTCACCCTGATTGGAGAAGTGAACAAACAGTGGGACGCGCTCGCCCATCAGCATCCTGGCGGGCAATTCTGAAGTCATCATTTTCAAGTCCGTGACAACCATTACACGGTTGTCCGGATCCATCGCCGCCTCTATCTGCCACTCCCCCGCCCGGGGATCTGAGATAGTCATCAGGTCGTAACCCTCGTCCCGGTGCCAGCGAACATTGGCCGGGGGATTCTTGAAGTCGAACTGTTTGCCTTCCGGGGTGGTTATCCGTGTCGGCGTGGCCTCGCCACTGCGGAATACCAGCAGCGTGGCCTCCTGGATACTGTCATCGATCTGAAATCGATTACCTTTCAATGGCACGGTGTCAGGCCGTCCCACCTTCTCGAAGATACGCAGGAATATCCGCTGCAGCTGACTCGCGTCATTGACCTGCTCGTACCAGCCGTTGGTTTCGCTGGACAGGGTCTTCATCAACTCGTGATCCGCGCGCTCGGAAAGTGCAATGGTGTACACCCCGGCCTGATATTCCTTCAACCTGGGTAGCAGCTGCTCCAGGATGCGTTTCCGCGAAGCCGTGTTCTCTGCCGGATTCTTGGAAATATCCACCATGCCGTCAGTCAACAGGACCAGATGTCGCCGATACCTCTTGCTCACCCCTTCCCAGTCAGCGATGGAGCGTCTTATGGCATCTTCGATATTGGTAAAAAGTCCCCGGGAATGAATCTCGCCGGCCCCTTTCCGTGCCTTTTCCCTCCATGCCTCATCTACCTTGCCAAGCGGCACCTGCATATTGACATACTGGCCGAAGGTCCAGACACCAGCCCGGGTGTTCGGTGGCAACAACCCCACCAGCAGCCTGAGTGCAGGCCGCCGAAGATTGTCAGGGTCGTTCGTTTTCATACTGCCGGACACGTCGATCAGCACCCGGGTGTCAGCTGTGCCCTGGTGGGCCTGATCGCCGTACACCGGGCCGGCCAGAAAGCAAGCCAGGAGCAAGAACCAACGCGGGACCAAAAACACGATACTTCGATGGGTACTTATCATCCGCTCCAATCGCCTGCCTATCTTCTTTTTTTGGAAACCCTTGATTCGGTAACGGCAAATCCGGTCATAGACTTAAGGAATCCAAGGCGTGAGCTAAATCGACCGCTCGAAATACGTTAACAGAACAAACAAAATTCTATTTGCATTTATATAAATTTAATTTATATATACTCGGGAAGGGTGTAGAGAAAGCGCTGACCCGGATCAATGCCTTCACACAGAAGAATGGGTGGGTCAGCACTCCGATGAACTTCGGATACCCCTAACAGAGCCCCTTATTCACACCAGGATATTCGGATTGTTTTTTAGAGGAAGGTAGCGATGAGTGAAGCCGAACCGATAGGACTGACAGCCCAGCAGAGTTGGCAGATGACCCAGGATGACACCCGTGCTGTCCTGGTGGACATACGCTCGAGTATGGAATTTCTATTCGTGGGTCATCCGAAAGGGTCTGTGCATGTACCCTGGATCGACGAACCCGACTGGGTAGAAAACCCCGACTTCGTCACCGACATCCGCAAACTCCTGCTGGGGGGGGCGGTCTGCATCGTGGACGAAGGATGCGCCCCGGTGATTCTGATCTGCCGCAGCGGCAAACGTTCCCTGGAAGCGGGCAAGGCACTGCTCCAGGCCGGGTTCACCCGGGTGTTTCACGTGCATGAAGGGTTTGAGGGTGAACTCGATGATGACCATCACCGCAGCAGCGTCAATGGCTGGCGTTTCCAGAACCTGCCATGGGAGCAGTGTTAGCCATTTTTTTCGACGAACGGTCTGCAACGGAAATCCCTGGCCCAGGACCCGGCGGGTTGAATGCTTTGTTGCCCGGTGCCAACATGCACCTTTCCATTGCCCGATATGAGACGCCCATGAGCATTACTTTCAACACGCCGGCGGATGCAGAAGACGCCTACTATGACGCCATCGACGAATGTGATCTGGAGAAAATGATGTCGGCCTGGGATGACTCACCGCAGGCGGGCTGCCTACTGCCGATGCAGGCCTTTCAGTATGGCAAGCAGACTATTCGTGAGCTGTGGAAAACCCTGCTGGATCCTGCGCGGCGGGTGGACATCACTGTCAACCACCTGCAGTGGATCGAACATGGCGACATCGCCATTCACCTGTTGGAAGAGATGGTTTCCCCGGTGGGAACCGAAGAACGCCAGCCGCCGATCTACGCAACCAATGTGTTCCGGCGCTCAGAAGATGGCTGGAGACTGCTGCTGCATGTCAATTCGCCTTCTCCACCACCCCCTGGATTGATGCCCCCGGGTTTCGCGGGGTGAGGACCGGAGCCCACGGATTAACCCGATTCGCCAATCCTGTTCGCAGCTAACAACCCGCTCTCCAGCTCCGGCAGATCATCGATCTCCACCTTTTCGATCTGATCGAAACGGGTGGTGATCTTGCGCGCCGAAACACTCACTTCGTTCACATCTTTGTGTGCCTGCCCTATATGGCGGGCGAGACGCTCCATGCGCTGTTGAAAGCGGCTGAAATCCTTGGACAGGAGATTCAGATGCTGCTGTATCACGTTTACCTGTTCGCGCGTCGCCGCATCCTTGAGCACTGCCCGAGCGGTAGTCAGGATCGCCATCATGGTAGTGGGTGAGACAAGCCAGACACGTTGCCGGTAGGACTCTTCCACCAGTTCCGGGTGGTGGGCGTGGATCTCGGAAAACACCGACTCGGCCGGAATGAACATCATGGCACCGTCAGAGGTTTCGCCTGGTATGATGTATTTTCCGGCAATGTCGTTGATATGCTTGCGAATATCGCGACGAAACTGGGCAGCCGCCCGGGCCCGCTCGGTTTCGACCTGCTCACCGTCCGTCATCCGCTGATAACTCTCCAGCGGGAACTTGGCATCGATAGAGATGCTACCGGTCGGTTCCGGCAGAAACAGCATGCAGTCGACCCGACTCCCGTTGCTCAGAGTATGCTGCAGAGAAAAATTGTTTTCCGGCATTAAATTGCGTACCAGGGCATTGAGCTGCACCTCACCGAAGGCACCCCGCGAGCGTTTGTCGGACAACACCTCCTGCAGGCTGATCACATTGCTGGACAATTCGGTGATTCGCTTCTGCGCCTCGTCGATCCGGGTCAAATGCTGCAGCACCCGGCTAAAAGTCTGAGTCGTCTTCTCAAATCCCTCGCTGAGCCGCCGCTCCACCTGTCCACCAATCTCCTTCAATCGCAGATCGGTGGACTCGGTAAGTCCATCCACACGGCGGCCCAGTTCCTCGGCATTGCGACCCAGCCCCTCCAGCAGCTGTCGCGATATACCCTCGATACCCCGAGCCAACCCCTCCTGCTGGCTCAGGCGACCCTCAGCCAAGGTGGTGGCCAGGGTCTGCTGCAGCCCATCGAAACGCTCCACCAAATCGGTGCGCAGATGCCCCGCATCTTCCACGATATCCCTCTGCATCTCACCGAAGCGCCTTTCCAGGGCCTGGTAGAGACGCGAGACCTGGACCAACAGCCGCCGCTGCAACTCCTGTATCTCCTCACGACGTGCTTCGCGTTCCTGTGCCATCTCGCGCAACAGGATCCGCTCCTGGTTCCGCACCAGTTCCTCCAGTCGTTCGAATCCGTAAACCGAATACTCCCGCTGTTCTTCCAACAGTCGTAGAACCCGGGACTGGCGAAACCAGAAGGCCGTGCCGCTCAACAACAGCAGCACCAGAGAGGACACTATGATAAAGGTGTAACCGGACAGGTACTCAATCATATATGGCCATGATAACTCTTTATCTTTTACTATGTTAGACCATTTTTTTAATATTATTATCATATACAAGGCTCAATCGGTGAGCCCGTACTTGAATCTGCTGTCCGCTGGCGTACACTTGCGCGGCTTTATCTGCTTAGCGAGTGGTAAACCCGTTTTGGGGTCTGTTGACACTATGCGCATACACCTGAAGACCCTTGGCTGCCGTCTGAACGAAGCGGAGGTGGAAACCTGGTCCCGCGACTTCCAGGCCCTCGGCCATCAGATAATCAACGATCCCACCATTGCCGATCTGGTGGTGGTCAACACCTGCGCGGTTACTGCCGAGGCGGTTCGGAAATCCCGTAAACTGATGCACCGGGCTCACCGGGATAACCCCGCCGCCAAACTGGTGGTGAGCGGCTGTTCCGCGTCACTCGACCCAGGGGAGACCACTCGAACCATGGGCGTCGATCTGGTAGTCGACAACCGGGACAAAGACCGGTTGGTGGAGATCGCCAGCCGGGAACTGGATCTGCATACCCTGCCTGAACGCGCCACGCTCCCCGCTGAGCATAGTCTGCTAAGCCGAGGCAGGCAGCGTGCCTTCGTCAAGATCCAGGACGGCTGCCGCTACCAGTGCACCTTCTGTATCGTCACTATTGCCAGAGGTGATGAGCGTAGTCGTCCGGTAAACGATATCATCACTGAAATCAACAGGCTCCATCGCCAGGGTATTCAGGAGGTGGTGCTGAGCGGCGTACACATTGGTGGCTACGGCAGCGACTGCGGTAGCAGCCTGGCGCAACTGGTGAGCCAAATTCTGGCTGCAACCGATGTCCCAAGACTGCGTCTGGGTGCTGTCGAGCCTTGGGACCTGACGAAGGATTTCTGGTCCTTGTTCGCTGATTCCCGTTTCATGCCCCATCTCCACCTGCCACTGCAAAGCGGTTCGGACACTGTCCTTCGCAGAATGGCAAGGCGCTGCAAGCGCAGCGAATTCGAACAACTGGTGGTACAGGCGCGTCGTCAGATCGAGGACTTCAACCTGACCACCGATCTGATTGTTGGCTTCCCCGGAGAGACGGAGGAAGAATGGCAGCAGACTAAGGATTTCGTGAAGACTATCGGCTTCGGCCACCTCCACATCTTCGCCTATTCGCCGCGGCCGGGAACCCGAGCGGCCTCCCTGCCTGACCCGGTCCCCCGGGAAACGGTCCGGGCACGCAGTCAGGAACTGCATGAACTGGGGAAAAAGTTAAAGCGGCAAACCCTGGAAAGGTATGTCGGCCGCAGTTTCCCGGTGTTGATCGAAGGGCGCCAGAAGGATACGGATGGGGCCTGGAGCGGTTATACCCCCAATTTCCTTAAGATCGCAATCATCGGCCAGGAGTCGGGGCAACTGGAAAATCACATCCGGGAGGTCAGGCTGCAGGGGCTGGCGGAAAATGGTGAGCTATTGCTGGGACATCTGGCCTGAAGCAGGGATACTAGTATCCCTCCTCCTGGGTCATTCGCTGTTTCCCATCCAGTCGATTAATGATATAGGCAAGATTCAGCCCCATTTCCCGGTTCCAACCCAATTGCAGATACCACTCTTCCCCCGGTGGTTTCCAGGTGAGCAAGGCCCGCCCTTCACCGCGGCGTATCGCCCCAATCTTTGATGCTAGTCCCTTGGCTTTTTCCGGGTACAGGCTCGAGTCCTCAGGTATCCCATACTTACTGGAAAGAAGCTCTTTCAAATCCAGATAATTCAGGCGGGTTGCCGGTTGATACTTGCGTACGATCTTATAAATTCGATTCTGGAAAGAGAGAATATAGATCCTTTCCCGGCCTTCGCCGTAGATCAGAGCAAAACGCTCACCCTCCTGTTGCTGATGTATGAATTGTGGCTTCTGTCGCTGCAGCAGCCTGATATCTCCACCCAGACAGTATTGATTGAAAACCACTTTAAGGCACTGCTCTTCCGCCTGAATCTCCGGGCCGGGTAGCAGCAACAGTAAAAACAACAGAAAACCCCCTATCGCAGGGAGTAGAAAAGGGTTTGCGCGATACATCCCACCTAATCCTCTAAGCTATCAAGTCGATTTCTACCCCGTCTTTTCGGACCTGACTGGAGAGAAACACGAACCGGCCACAGCATACCCCATAAACCGGGGCAAAGGCATCAGGCATCCACCTGCTCCTGGCAGAGCGTATGGATAAAGGAGTGCATCCGCTGATAGTGACTTCCCGCCCAATAGACCTGCCGACACTGAATGCAGCGCCGGAACTCTGTCCTGGTGGTACGAACATTCGACGGAAGGCGCGGGGCAACCTCTCCTTTTTCAACCGCTTGCAGCACCCCGTTACACCGTATACAGCGGGTAAACGGCTGCATCAAGACACACAGATCCAGGCGTTCAACCAGGTAGCTCAGCTGATCCCTGGGCCGCGACGCTCGGATATAACAGCCATGAGTGATTATCCGGTGCATCAGCAGCGCCCGATCCCTTGTTAACAGGATCCGCTGTTCCATCGATGAAAGTTCTGCAAGCTCGCGGTCTTCCAGTTTGTCCCCGAACAGGGTGTCAAACCCCAGCATTCGGAGATAGCCAGCCAGTCTCCCCAGATGGGCATCCGCCAGGAACCGGGGCCGGGGGTTACGCAGTGGTCGTTCCCTGAGGCGCAGCAATGGCGTGACATCGACCGACTCGAACATCGGGTAGACGCTCACTCTGTCACCATCCGCTAGGGGGTGATCGAGCGGCACGGACTCGCCATTGAGCAGGATGATCTCCACTTCCGTATGCGGGACGCCCAGGGTCTCGATCAGATGTCGTACCGGCACTGGCGGATTGAATTCAACCGTCAAGTCCTGTTTGCGTTTGTGCGCCGGCAGAAAGTCGTTCAACTCCTCATAGAAACGGAAGATCGCGGCTGCCATTGGCACAAAATTCGTCGCTACAAGCTGATGTCAAACTCGGCCCAGACCGGGCAGTGATCCGATGGCTTCTCCATACCCCGTATATCATAGGCGATGCCCGCGTCCAGACACCTTGAGTTCATGGGCGCTGTAGCCAGTATGAAGTCAATGCGCAATCCGCGTTTGGGCTCCCGCTCGAAACCACGGCTGCGGTAGTCGAACCAGCTGAAACGGTCGTCCGCGTCCGGGTGAATACTGCGATAGGTATCGATCAGCCCCCAGTCTATCAACGCTTGCATCCACTCCCGCTCCTCCGGCAGGAAACTGCACTTACCGGTTCGCAACCAGCGTTTGGCGTTGTCGGCTCCAATACCGACATCACTGTCCCGGGGCGCAACATTCATATCACCGATCACCACCAGATTGTCGCCTGGACTGTACTGCTCATCGAGGTAGGTGATCAGGTCCGCATAGAACTGCCGCTTGGCTGGAAACTTGGTCTCATGATCCCGGCTCTCCCCCTGGGGGAAATAGCCGTTGATCACGATGACACGTTCACTGCGGTCGGTTTCATAGACCGCAGTAATCAGACGTCGCTGGACATCCTCCGCATCCGAGGGATAGCCCTTTTGCACCGACAGGGGGGCGCGCCTGGAGAGCAATGCTACCCCGTAATGGGTTTTCTGGCCGAAAAAGCAGGCCTTGTATTGCAGTTGCTCGATCATGTCGACGGGGAAATCGGGATCCTGTACCTTGGTCTCCTGGATCCCGATAATATCCGGGTCATATCTCTGCTTGAGCGCCTGTAACTGATGCGACCTGGCCCGGATGCTGTTGGTGTTAAAGGAGACAACCTTCATAGTTAAATTCCGAATGCTTTTTCGCGGGGAAAAACCGATCCTGGGTTCCGGCTAACATATGGACAGTGGATTCTAACCGAGCCTCCAAGCCTTCCACGGCAGCCCATCCGCAGGCCCTTAGCTCGGGCAGGGTGGCAGCCGCAACTGGGCTATCCTGCCGATTTCATCACCAAATATCCAGTGCTGTGGATACCTGACCCAACGCACTATACTTATCCGCCCAGGACGCCGCTTGGGTTACACTCTGCCCATCAAGAGTAAACAATATCGGGACAGCAGGATGCAGTTGATCGACTCCCACTGCCATTTTGACGATTCCTGTTTCGACAGTGACAGGGAAGCCGCTTATCAACGGGCCCTTGGCGCCGGTGTGAAACGACAGATCGTCCCGTCTATCAAATCGGATTGGTGGCCCCGGGTGAGACAAATTTGTGGCCAATACCAAGGGCTCCATGCGGCCTATGGATTGCATCCCATGTTCCTGTCCGAGCACCGGCAACGCGATATCATCGCGCTGGAGAACTGGATTCAGAACGAGTCACCGGTAGCCATTGGCGAGTGTGGCCTGGACTTTTTCATTGCACATCCCGACCGCGAAGGCCAGCAGCGTTTTTTCGAGGCCCAGCTTGAGCTGGCGCAAAAATATAACTTACCGATTATCATCCACGCCCGCCGGGCAGTGGAGGAAGTCATCAATACCCTGCGCCGTTATCCCGGCATCCGGGGGGTACTCCACAGTTTTTCCGGAAGCGAGCAGCAGGCCCGTCGCCTGATCGAATTGGGATTCCTGATGAGTTTCGGCGGCCCGATAACCTATCTTCGTGCCAAACGCCTGCGTCAGTTGGTCAGCGTTCTGCCGCTGGAGGCAATCATGCTGGAAACCGATTCGCCGGATCAACCGGACACGGAGAACCGAGGGAAACGCAACGAACCTGCCCGCTTAGGCCGGGTCCTGGAAGCGGTATCCACGCTGCGGCAGGCGCCGCTGGAGGAGATCGCCGAGGCCACTACCCGCAACGCCCAGAAACTCTTCGGTCTAACCGCCACTTAAAGCAGTGTATTAATATTTCTGAGCGCCGTTTCAAAATCTCCGTGGAGAGGATTATTCGAGGACCCATCTATAGTTCCACTGCGACCGGACGGGGTCCTGAAATCGGATAAGCACATCCATTCAATTCGAACTGCTCAACACTCGTATCAACCGCATACTCGCATTGAAAAAATCGTCATCCCGATGTTCGTCGCAGTTCACCTGCACGCGCCTGAGTGCTGCCCTGATCTCTACACCCTTCAGCACGTCCATTCCGGTCGCCAGTGAAAGCCCGGTTGCCAACCCCGATAACCACTCCCGGTAGAAGAGATATTGCCCGATCGCCTCCTCCTCCCCCTGCTCCCAATCCGCAAAGACACTCAGGTAGTCCTCGCATGATTTTACGCCGTAGCCCAGGAGCGGCGGATTCTCTGCGCCGACAGAGACGAAAGACAGGGTCAGTAGCATGACGAATAGTAACTTCGTCATCGCCTCCTTCGGAGCAAGGCAGATAGTATTTTTTATATCCCACTGAAAAATTTTAATTGGAGACTTTTGACGCATAGACGCTACCTATATTAGAATTCCACATACCTCTAAAAAAGCAGTAAAAGGGGACTTAAGCTGTGATCGTAGATAATTTCACTCTGAGCGGTATTGTTACCATCCTTGCCATCGCTATCTTCCTCCTGGCCAGCGGAAATCGGACCAGGACTTCAGAAAGCCCTGAATTAACACCAACAAAAAAGCCTGATACAAAAAACTAGTTCGGATTCTCCCTGATCTTCCCCTGCCCTAGCCGCAGGGATAGAGGGTCTTCCTCATCCTGCCGAGCGTATTCACAGCGGGGGCGTTTTGCTGTGGAAAAACGGCAGCGTCAGGTGATCTGTATCCGCTTGTCCGACATTAACCAACGCTGTTCTCCACTCCCGCTTGCATCGCCTGGCCCGCCTCGGCTGTCATCAGGTAACCGAATCGATACCTGATCCGGGGTCGCCCAAAATGCTACGATCGCTTAATACCGCATTAAGGCGGATATTAGAGCCTGTTTAAACAGCATCCCATACCAACGTATAACACGGCTGGCGACTATCGTCATCGGCCCGTCTCTTCGATCCGAGGGTTGCGGCCAGGAACTGGAATTGGAGCTACAGTTCGAAACAATCAGGCAGCCTGGTCCGCCGCTTCAAATGCTCACACACAGCAGGGCCAACGGAATCCCCGCTGGCCCTGCTCTGCTGAACATCGATCTTACAAGGATTTCTTGCTCCTAGCAGACTCCTATCTCCTATACCGCAAGTTATTTCTCCGCGACTTGAGGTGCCGATGCTACCGGAAGCGTTGGCCTCACAGGATATCGGTACACGGGATAAGCGCCGTAGTGGGCATAGTATGGATAGCCCCCGTAAAAGGGATATGGCCGATGATAGGCGTATCTGCCGAAGCCGGGATAACCCCATCCATAGTATCCAGGATGATGGCCCCAGCCATAGTATCCGGGATAGCCCCAGCCCCCGCCTCCGAAATGGAAGCCGAAGCCACTGCCAAACCCGAAGAAAAACGCGTGTGATTGAGAGGGTATCGCCAACAGCAATGTCGCGAGCATTGCGGAGGTAATAGTAGACAACGCTTTCATAATCTACCTCCTGCGTCCTGACAGCTCTGAAATCTCCTTTCTTCAATCCTTACTGGAATTCCATTTCCATAATTAAATTATTAATAATATCCTGATATTTTCAAATCAACAGATTTAATCTCCGGTATCACTCAATCTTGCGTTTACCCCAAGAAATCTCTTCGCGGCGCTGAATATCAAAAAACGGGTTCACCAATAAAAAAAGGCGCATACGAGAAACCATATGCACCTTCATCATTGGCAGTTAACGAATACTTACCGCCAGCAAACAGGGGATTTTTCTGTAATTTATTTCTATTCTAAATTGACCGATGCTTTAAAACCGCTCCCTATCACGTTTTGGGGCAAAATCCGCACCCCTGCGCCCACCGCCTCGTTGGGTCGCACACCTTCTCAGGTATCACTTCTAACAGCATCATACTCGCTTGTTTCCCCTAGCAACGATGCCCACATGGCATTTTGCTGGGTAAAACGTCTGGAGTGTTTTTTTGCGTCGTATGAATATGGACAATCCTCAGGTCGCCAATCGCAGGCAACCCCTTGCACTATCTCATGGTCACAGACAACACAAACACTTTCTGTGACATTTTTTGACATTTTTGCAATTCTCCCTTTTTAGTCGCGTCTGATTGGTTTTACTACACTATCTATTATGGACCAAGGATGAGAATAATCCAATGGTTTCATTGATTCAGATCATTATATTTTACTGTTATCTGACTGATGAGAAAGAAATTCATACCCTCATAGATGAAAGAATTTAATTCCCTATAAGGCTCTGGAGATAAACTGGAACAGCACCGAACAAAATGCAACATAGTTACCACCAGGTTCATATTCCGGGTCATGATTTCCAATATTGTTGCATATTAACAACATATGTCTCATAAATGCTACTTCGCTTCCTGAAAAGGCCCCTGATCCGGGGTGTTCTTGACACCGCCCTCGACGCCTGGAGGCTGCGGATGTTGGCGTTTTTCCCGGCATCGAGACCACCCTGCTACGATTCGCGGTCTCTCTGGAACAGAATCTGATATTCTGAATCTATAAAATACGCTGTTTTCTCCATCAGGTGAGCGCTTTAGCCCCAACGAACCTGACATCTGACTATCGCTGCTGCTTATAAAACCCATGAATATAAGAACAAAACACGGGTTGGTTTTTGCTCTGGCCCTGGCGATAACCCTCGGCATCGGATTGTATGCCTTCGATTTCTACTCCCGTGCCACCTCCCGAGCAGCAAAGCTCTATGACCACTCGGCTCGGATCGAGACGGCCAGCCTTACGGCCCAGGTTCATTTCAAGAAACAGGTTCAGGAGTGGAAGAACATCCTGCTGCGGGGCCAAGAGCGCGCGCTCTACGACCAGTATTTAGGACAGTTCTTCGATCAGGAAGAACTGACCCGCAGCGCCATTGAAGATCTCATCGACATACTGAAGGAGCAACCCGACGCAAAAAAGACGGCGCAGGAATTCCTGGCGGCCCATCTACGGCTCGGGAAAGAGTACCGCAAGGCCTTGCGCCTCTACGATGCCACAGCGGCCACTCCCCATCTTGCCGTCGATCGACAAGTCCGCGGCATCGATCGTGAACCCACCGATCTGCTGGACAAGGTGGTTGCTTCCGCAACTTCCTATAAGGCCAGACAACTCGCCGCAATCGCGACCACGGTGGCTCGGGTTGAAAGAAATATCCTGATTATCGTGATCACCACCATGACCGCGGCCGTTATACTGATCCTGTGGCTGCTTGACCGCTCGGTTGGCCGCCCCATCGCCACAGCCACTGCGGTTGCCAAGAGAATCTCGGAAGGTGATCTCTCCAATAAAATTGAAATCAAGGGGCGGGACGAGGCCGGGCAACTACTTCAAGCGCTTGACACCATGCAGTCAAGCCTCGCCAAGTATCAGAAATCCCTGCGCCAGGGCGAGGAACGCACCCGGCTGTTGCTGGACTCCTCCGGCGAGGGGATCTATGGAGTGGACCTGAAGGGTCATTGCACATTCTGCAACCCTACCGCACTAAGGCTGCTTGGTTATAAGAACAACTCGCAACTCCTCGGGCGACAGATCCACGATATGATGCACCACACACGCCCGGACGGTTCCCGCTGCCCCATCGAAAAGTGCAAGGCTTCTCAGACCTATCGTGACGGTCGACCAGCGCACGTGGATGACGAGGTATTCTGGCGCCCGGATGGCAGCAGTTTCCCGGTGGAATACCGCTCTCACCCCATTCGACAGGAGGGTAGACTGATTGGTGCCGTGGTGACTTTTTCAGACATCACCGAGCGAAAACGGACACTGGGTGCCTTGAATAAGGCCCATGCCGATTTGGAAAAAGAGCGTTCCCTGCTCGCGAAACGGGTAGATAAACGCACCAGAGAGTTGCACTTGGCCAACACGGAACTGGCACGCATCGCCCGGGCAAAGGATGAGTTCCTGGCAATCATGAGCCACGAGTTGAGAACTCCTCTCACTGCAATCCTCGGCATTTCCGAGATGCTGGGGGATCGGATGTACGGTTCCCTGAACGAGCAGCAGGCAAAAGCCGTTGAAACCGTTCACGAAAGTGGCAACCATCTTCTCTCATTGATCAATGATGTTCTCGACGTAGTAAAGATGGATGCGGGCAAAATGAAACTGGCATGGGACGCAGTGCCAGTGGAACAACTGTGTGAGGCCAGCCTGCGCTTGATACACCAATCTGCTCTGCGCAAGCACATATCCGTTTCCTCCAGTATTGACCCACGGGTGCGTGGGGTTTCGGGCGACAGCCGCCGCCTTAAACAACTGCTGGTCAACCTGCTCGGCAACGCCGTCAAGTTCACGCCGGAAGGGAAAGAAATTGGGCTGGAGGTTGAAGGTGATCCAAAACGTAAGCGTGTCTGTTTCAGTGTTTGGGACACGGGGATAGGCATCCCCGAAGAACAACAACACAGATTGTTCAAGCCATTTGTGCAATTGGACAGCCGGATTGCCCGCGAATACAACGGAACCGGACTGGGCCTCACCCTTGTCTACAGCATAGCCGAGTTGCATGGAGGCAGCGTTAGCCTGGAGAGCGCCCTGGGTAAAGGCAGTCGTTTCAATATTTATCTACCCTGGGAGTCAGAAACCGGGTTACTTCCCAAGCTCGAATCAGAACCGGGACAAGCAGAAAAGGCCCTTGCCGAAAACGGATTCAAAGGCTGCAGAATTCTGTTGGCTGAGGACAACCGAGCCAACGCCACCATGCTGGCTGCCTATCTGGAGCAGAAGGATTATCAGGTAACCACCGTACGGGACGGTGTGGAAGCGATCGCGGCCGCTTTGGACACCCACCCGGACATCATCCTCATGGATGTTCAACTACCCACTATGAATGGCCTGGAAGCGACGCGAAAAATACGTGCCCATCCGACTATGGCGAATACACCGATAATCGCATTGACGGCGCTGGCGATGCCCGGTGACCGGGAACGCTGCCTGGAGGCGGGCATCAGCGACTATATGAGCAAGCCGGTTGGGGTGAAGGAACTGCATCAGAAAATCCAGCAATGGCTGTTGCGCACCTGACAACGCATCAATGCTCACGCACCTTTTTTTCCACTTTTTCCAGCAGATTGATAATTTGTCTCGACAGGGGGTCGACCTGCAGATAGACCTGCTCGGCCTTCTCTCGCTGCCCCGCCTCCTGCAGTGAAACGATTTCCTTGATGATCCGGTGCAACTCTTGGTGCGGCATCTCCAACTCTTTCATTTCCGGGATGTGGTTGTACTTATTCAGCCCTTCGCCGTAATACCATTTCCCCAAAACGCACTCGCGGTGGGAAACCGCCTCCTGTTGACTCAACGCATGACTGCCATCCAGGAAACCTCGCAGCCGCGCCTTCCAGGCCAAGTGAGCAGATTTCGCGGTCTCAAAATGAAAACTGTCATCACCTGTCAACTTGAACTGCTGAACCGCCTCCTGCAACTGCGAGGCCAGTTTTCCCAAATACTCAGTGGTGTGAACGGTTTCATGGGAGTGATGGGCCGCGTCCTTGCTGCCCTGGCTGATTCTGACGATGCAGCGGTTAATATCTTCGGCCACCGTACTCTGCTGGTTAGAGGCGGTGGCGATCTGGGTATTCATCTCGTTGATTGTCCCGATGGCCTCGGTAATCGCCTCCAGTGACTGCCGGGCCCGGTTTGCCTGCTGAACATTGGCATCGGCCTTCTCCCGACCCGCCTCCATAGCCGCAACCGCATCGCGGGCACCATCCTGGAGCTGGCCGATCATCTGTTCTATCTCTATCGTCGAGTCCTGGGTGCGATTCGCCAGGTGACGCACCTCGTCGGCGACGACCGCAAATCCCCGCCCCTGATCTCCTGCCCGGGCTGCCTCGATGGCGGCATTGAGTGCCAGCAGGTTGGTTTGTTCAGCAACCCCTTTGATCACGTCGAGGACCGAACCAATCCGCTCACTCGCTTCACCCACCTGGGCAATCACCTCCGCGGTGCTGCTGACATCTTCACTCAATGACTGAATGGATAATGCGGTCTGTTTGACAATGGCGTGACCCTGTTCAGCCTCCACTCTGGCGGCCTCGGCAGCCGCTTCCGCACTGGTGGCATTGCGGGCCACCCCGCTGATGGTCGCTGCCATCTCGGTGACCGCAGCGGCCACCTGTTCGGTCTCGGCCTGCTGTTCCAGTACCTTGCCACTGATAACATTCGTGCTTTCCTCGGTTTGGACCACTGCCGAGATCACCTCGCTCGTGGCCCTGGCGGTGTGCCGAACAAGGTCCTGAATCCGCGCGATAAAGGTGTTGAAATTTTCGGACAATAGTCCAATTTCATCACGGCTTGCGACCTGCAGCCGCTTGGTAAGATCACCCTCTCCCTGGGCGATTTCGTGCATGGCGAGGGCAACCTGTCGCAAAGAGTTGGTGATAAACCTTCCAGAGAGCCAGGCCAGTCCGGCACCCACCAGCAGGCCGATCAGCATCAACATGCCAACCAGACGCGTCGTTGTCGCAGCTTCGTCCAGCAGTTCCAGGCTAGTTCGACTGATGGCCTGTACCTGCCGATCAACCAGGGATCGAAGCTGGGTTTCTATCGCCTGGAACAGCGGACCTACCTCACTGCTCACGATCCAGGCGTCTGTACGCCATTTTGCACCACCGTGGATTTCCTTGAGTGCGACTACATTATCTTTGTACTGCGCCAGGATGGTCCTGATCTGAGCCAGCGAATCCGACTGATCCAGGGTAAGATCGTCTCCGTAGCCGGAAAGCTTATCCAGCAGCTCCTCACTGCGATTAAGATAGAGGTCCAGATCCGCCAGGGTAGAATCGGTGCGGAAGGCGAGATATCCGCGAACCCCGTTCATGACATTGCTCCAGACATAGCGCAGTTCTGCAATATCCATCAACAGGGGCTTTCGCATTTCGTCTGCCTCTTCCTCCTCTTCAGAGGCAATCATTTGATAGTTGAGTTGCGCCATTTGGCGGCTTAACGGATTGAGTTTGCTATTGGCATAGGCGATTCCCGGGAACATCTTTTCGAAACTGACGGCCAGCTCGATCAACCGATCCCCCAGGACTCGGAAATCGGACAACCCCTTTTCCAGTTCGCCGGTCAGTCGCACGGATTCGGAGTCCAACCGCACCGCAGGGAGTTGCTTGAGCTCAACAAGCAGTTTTTCCGCATCATCCAATTTCTGCAAATATCCGCTCTTATGGATCTCCTCTTTGGTGGAGAGGAAGAATCCCAGTGCACTGACCGATTGATGAACGCGGGTTTCCAGATCTTTCGACAGCAGAGCGGCCGGTTGATGCTCTTTCACCACCTTCCCCACACCGGTCTTTACCTCGGAGAACCGGATCAACGCCAGACTGGATACGGCGGCCAAAATCAACAGCACTATCAGGAAGCCCAACCAAATTTTGTGCCTGATTCCAAAAGTCCCGAGTCGCGTCACTCTCATTGCTCATCTCCGCAGTTCCCACCGGTGCCGGGACAGAACCCCATCTGCCGATTGAAGTTACATCCGAAACCTTAAGTTTCTCGGCCGACGACAGCATGTCTTTAACCCTCTAGCGTTGGATCCTCTACGCTCAGAATTCAGCTTACCAATTGAATTAACGTAAAATATGGTAGAAATAGCTGCATATTCAGAGGGGAACCAATGGCGCCCCTTTTATAAGCTGCGCCAGGGGGTGCGGAGGGGGGAAAGAATGGGGCATCGCTGCTTATTGGAGGTGCCTCAGCGAGGCCTGCACTTATGGGTACTTCGAAAAATCCCTTCCATGGGATTTTTCGATACAGCGATCGAAACGCGCGATTTTCGATCTACTTCATTTTCATGCGCTTACGCGAACGAAAACAGTGGCGCATCCCTGCAGCACACGGACACCTCAAATTTTTCGAGGTGCCCTTATGTTTCGGCCAGCATCTCGTGTAGCCCGACTAGTGGGCCATGCGGTGGTTATCTCGTTCCCGGAACAACCCCCTCCATCATGCGCATCGGGTTGACTCTCTCCATCTGCCTTGTTCCCTCGACTACCGAGCGACCCATACCCTCCATATGTCCTTCCATCTTCTCTACGGCCACCCGCATCGCCGTTATTTCCCTGTTCATGGACGATACCTGCTCGGTCATCTGTCCCATCAACTGGCCCATCGTCCCCATGTGGCTGACCATCCGATAAAAAAGGGTGCCGCCAGCCAGAACGACAAAAAGCAGTGTAATTACTGCGAGTGACAACCAGAATCTGTTAATATTTGACATCTGTTCTTTCCTCGTTGGTGGACCGTAACAACATACCGCCCAATTATAACTCCCCTTCGTTGATCGTCCGTGAGTGACTCCTTGCTGATTCTGTCAATCTCATCCTATCTATACTGAAAGGTAGAAAAAAAATGGACCAACCGGGAATGAAAGGTAATAGCCGAGTGAATGAACCGCTGGTAGCAGAAGAGCTTTACCACGCCTGTAATCCTGAACTGCTGGATTTTGACACCACTGGAAAACTGGAAACCCTGTCGGAGACCATTGGGCAGGAACGTGCCATGGAGGCCATCGATTTTGGTGTCGGCATGCCCCACGAAGGATTCAACCTGTATGTTATGGGCGCGACGGGTCTGGGTCGCCACACGCTGGTGCGAGAGGCATTGCAGAAACAGTCGGCGCAGGCGCCCGCACCTTCAGACTGGTGCTATATCGCCAATTTTCAGCATCCGCACAGCCCGTTTGTACTCAATGTACCCGCCGGCACTGGCCGCAGCCTGCGCAGGGATATGGAGCAGTTGATCGATGATCTCCTGAACGCCATACCGGCAGCCTTCCAGGGTGATGAATACCGCCGCCGGGCAAAAGAGATCAGCGACGACTTCAAGGCACGTGAAGACCAGGCCGCCGCCGAACTGGGGGAAAAGGCGGCTAATTCCGGGATCGCTCTGTTACGCGGCCCTACCGGATTTACCCTGACACCACAGAAAGAGGGGAAGATTCTCTCAACTGAGGAATTTCACAAACTCCCGAACGAGGAACAGCAACGACTCGGTGCCTCCATGGAGGAGATGAAAGAGGACCTAAAAGAGACCATGAGCCGCCTGCCGGAGTGGCAACGGGAGATGCGGAAACGCTTCAAGGCGCTGGACCGGGAGACGGTAGAACTGACCGTGAGCGAATTCATCAGTGAATTGGAAAAGCGCTATCGACAATTCGAACGAATCCTGACCTACCTCGCTGCGGTAAAGGCAGACATCATTGAACATGTAGATCAGTTCCGCCAGTCGGGGGAATCGGATGAGCGTACAGTGTCTCCCCGGGACCCGGAATTCAACCGTTACCAGGTCAACATTCTGGTGGACAACGCCGATACTCAGGGCGCCCCGCTGATCTTCGAGGACAATCCCACTTATCAGAACCTGGTAGGAAGAATCGAGCACATCGCCCACTTAGGCACCCTGCGCACCGACTTCACCCTGATCAAGGCCGGGGCCCTGCAACGGGCCAACGGTGGTTACCTGATCCTGGATGCGGAAAAGGTGCTGATCAACCCCTTCGCCTGGGATGGACTGAAACGTTCACTCAAGGCACGCGAAGTCCGTATCGAGTCTCTGGAGCGGCAGTTGAGTCTGGTCAGCACCATATCACTGGAGCCTCAGCCCATTCCCATTGATCTGAAGGTGGTCCTGATCGGCAGCCGACTGCTTTTTTATCTGCTGAAGGCGTACGAACCGGAGTTTGGCCTGCTGTTCAAGGTAACGGCCGACTTCGCCGAACTGCTACCCAGGAAAGATCAAAACGAACTGCTCTACGCCCGGCTCATTGCCACCCTGCAGCGGCGTGAGGGACTGCGTGACATTACACGTGACGGTGTTGCGCAAATCATCGAACAGGGTGTGCGGCGTGCCCAGGATGGAGAAAAGATCTCGCTTAATCTCGGCGGCCTGATTGATCTGCTACAGGAGGCGGACGGCCGCGCTGGAAAGGCGGAGGGTCAACTGATCCGAAAAGAGCATATACAGCAGACCATTGATGCCCAGGCACGCCGCGTCAACCAGTTGCAGGAGCAGCTTCGGGAAGAGGTGCTGAATGGCCGGATCCGGATCGAAACCGAGGGCGTGCAGCTGGCTCAAGTCAACGCACTCTCTGTCATTCAACTCGGTGACTACGCCTTTGGCGCGCCTACCCGTATCAGTGCCACGGCACGTATCGGAGGAGGCGAACTCATCGACATCGAGCGGGAGAGCGAACAGGGCGGCCCCATCCATTCCAAAGGTGTTTTGATCCTCACCTCATATCTGGGGCAGCGTTACGCCAAACACCAACCCCTGTCGGTCTCCGCCAGCCTGGTCTTCGAGCAGACCTACGGCCTAATCGAAGGGGACAGCGCCTCCGCGGCCGAACTCTGCGCCCTGCTATCGGCCCTCGGAGACATCCCGCTGAAACAGTCTCTGGCGATCACCGGTTCCGTCAACCAGCATGGGCAGATCCAGGCCATCGGCGGGGTCTGTCAGAAGATCGAAGGGTTTTTCGAGATCTGCAAGGCCCGCGGCCTGAGTGGGGGGCAAGGGGTCATCATTCCCGCCGTCAACGTCCGGGACCTGATGTTGCATCAAAATGTAGTGGAGGCAGCAGAGGCTGGTCAATTCAGCATCTTTGCTGTCGACCACGTGGAACAGGCGATGGAACTGCTCACCGGACTGCCGGCCGGTACGCCGGATGCGAACGGCATATATCCCGAAGGAACCATCAATCACCATATTCAGTTCCGCCTGGCAGAGTGGATTGCCCTGCGCCAGCACTATGCCTCCCACAGCAGCGGCGGTGACGAAGAACGGTAAGGCCTAACGGCCCAGCTGCTCGAGCGCCATCTCCCGCATGCGAAACTTCTGGAGTTTACCGGTAACGGTCAGCGGGAACTCATCGACAAACCAGACATACTTCGGAATCTTGAAGTGGGCGATATTGACCGAAAGAAAATCCCGGATCTCCTGCTCCTCGGCCTGCTCCCCGGCCACTAGCTGGATCCATGCCATCACCGCCTCACCGTAGTAATCATCCGGCACACCGAACACCGCCACGGCCGAAACTTTGGGATGGGTATAGAGCAGATCCTCGATCTCCCGGGGATAGATGTTCTCACCTCCGCGGATGATCATCTCCTTCAGCCGGCCGGTGATCCGCAGGTAGCCCTCCGCCTCCATGACGCCCAGATCACTGGAATGAAGCCAGCCCTGCTGATCCACCGCCTCGCGGGTAGCAACGGAATCCTGATAGTAGCCCCGCATGACATGGTAACCGCGAAAACAGACTTCCCCGATCTCCCCCAACGGCAGGGTTTCCCCCGTCTCTATGCCCACAACCTTGACCTCCTGGTGGGGAAGATTGCTACCCACCGTCTCGGTGCGACGTTGCAGGCCGTCCTCCCGGGAAGTGAGATGAGTCAGCGGGGAGGCCTCGGTTTCGCCATAGCCGATCAATATCTCCGCACAGTGCATGTCGCGTATCACCCGCTGCATCAGGATAGGCGGACAGGGAGCACCGGCCATGATCCCGGTGCGCAGACTGGACAAGTCGCACTCCTGGAATCGCTTATCTTCCAGTTCAGCAATGAACATGGTGGGTACACCGTGAATAGCGGTGCAGCGCTCGGCTGCTACTGTCTGCAGCACCTGCAGAGGATCGAAGTGTTCACAGGCAATCACCACGCAGGCACCAACGGATAAGCAGAGCAGGTTGGATACCACCATGCCGAAACAATGGTAAAAGGGCACCGGAACGCAGAGCCGATCGGCACTCGAAAAATGCAGGGCCCGGGCGGCAAACCAGGCGTTGTTCAGGATATTGTGATGGGTCAATACCACCGCCTTGGGTAAGCCGGTGGTACCGGATGTGTATTGGATGTTGATCGGATCGTCCCGGTCCAGGGTCTCCGTCAACTGATCGATAAGGTCGTTGGGCACTTCCACGCCGGCCTGCAACAGCTGCTGCCAGGTGACAAACCCCGGAACGGGGCTAACGGTGTTTTCAGGCCGCGCCGGATCGTAGAGCACGAGTCTCTTCAGAAATGGGAAATCCGGGCTGCTCAAACCCTCTTCCCTTGCCTGGCGAAGCTGCGGCAGCAGTTCGATCAGCATCGCAACATAGTCGCTGCCGCGGAATGCGGGAATGACGAATAGACCCTGCACCTGGGATCGCTGCAGGGCATAGGCCAGTTCCTTGGCGCGATAGGCTGGATTGATAGTGACCAGAATGGCGCCGATACGGGCGGTGGCCATTTGCAGCAACAACCATTCGATATTGTTGGTGGACCAGATGCCGATACGATCTCCCCGGCCAAACCCGTACTGCACCAGGCCCCGGGCAAGCCGGTCAACCTCTTGTGCCAGCCGGGCATAGCTTAGTCGCCGCCCCTGCGGCCGGGAAACCACTGCCTCCCGCCGTGGATGCCGCCGCACCACCGAGGCGAAATGCTCCGGAATGGTGGAGCCCAGCAGCGGCTCCTCCCCACCGCGATGAAAATAGCTCTTTTTCACGCTCGATGCTCCCTCAACACCCCGGGAGAAAAACCCGGCCAGATTTAATGTCGGTTTTTCCCTTGCCGGTCATCTACCTGGTTGGTGAGGTGTCGGCAGCAGGGATGCTGGCGTCAAGCCACCATGGATGGTTTTACGGCGTCCTCGCCAACCAGGTAGATAACCGGCGAAAAGCAACATATCTATCGACCGCTTTAAGAATCGACCTTTTCCCAATAGGCATCGACCCGCGCCTGGATTTCGGACAGCAGGACCTCGTTGCGCTGTGGATGAAATAGATGGGCGAAACGACCCTGCTTCTCCAGATACCGCTCAACTGGCACCCTTCTGGTCGGCTGTTTGGTGTGTGCCACACGGCCGTCGATATACTCTTTCAAGGGCCACATACCGCACTTGACCGCCAGCTTGCCGATAGCCACCGACTCAGCGGGATCGAAATCCCAGCCAGTGGGACAGGGCGAGAGGGCGATGATAAGCCGTGGTCCTTTCTGACCTTTGGCCTTTTCGATCTTGCGGGCGAGATCCAGCGGCTCGGCACCGATCACCGTGGCGACATAGGCCGGTTTGTGCGCCGCCCAGATATCGAATAGCGGCTTTTTGTAGCCGGTAAAACCAGTGATCCCGCGGCTGGTAGCGGTTCTTGCGCCATGGGGGGTAGCCGCCGAATATTGTTGTCCGGTATTGCCGTAGCCCTCGTTGTCATAGCAAATATAGAGAAAATCGAGCCTTCGTTCGATGGCGCCGGAGGTGGCGGACAATCCCATACCATAGGCGGCGCCATCACCGGTCAGGGCCACCACCTGCAGATCCTCCTCCGCCCCGATCTGCTCTTTGCGCAGCAGAATATCCAGGGCATCCCGTATCCCCTGGGCGCCGGCGGGCGCCGAAGCCATGGCGGTATAGAGCCAGGAACCCCGAAACGGGGTAAAGGGGTAAACAGCAAGCAGTGTCATACAACCCGCCGCATTGACAAACACGCTCCTGCCGCCCAGGACGTCGTAGATCTGGTGCAGCGCCTCCAGCCCACCGCAGCCGGCGCACATCGGGGTACCGCTGCCGAGCAGATGGGTGGAGGGCAGCTGTTTCACACTTTTGAACGCAGTTCCGTTCATGGGCCCTCTCCGAGATCCAGTCGTTCCGCGCGGGCAATCGCCTGGAGCTTGCGCGTCTCCCGCAGTTCCGTCTCCGTGTAGAGCAGGCGGGGAGGCAGCGCCTCACCCGTCTCCGCCGCCTGTCGAATCACCTGAGCCATCTGGAAGAACTCCTCCGGCGCGATATCCCGCCCCCCCAGTCCGCCGACGAAGCTGGCCAGCACCGGTGGGGCATCCGATTGACCGTAAAGGGCGGCCGCCACCTCCGTGTGCAACACACCACCGGCACCGACGGAGAGGTTCTGATCAATCACTGCGACCGCCCGCCTGCCCCCCAGCATCTGCTTAAACAGCGCTGCCGGAAAGGGCCTCAGCAGACGGGGCCGCAGCAGACCGATCCACCAGCCCGCGGAGCGCAGTTGATCCACTGCCGCCTTTGCCTTGGTCGCGAACGAACCCATCATCAGAAACAGATACTCCGCACCCTCGCAGCGATACGCCTCAATGGCTTCGTGGCGACGCCCGAACAACGCCGCGAACTCTTCGGCAATGCATTCGTAGGCGGTCAGGGCATTGCAAGCCGCCAACTGGGTCTGATAGCGGAAATAGGAGTAAGGCGCGCCGCCCAGCACCGCCACGGCCTGGCTCTCCGGCACACTGGCACGGAATTTCAGGTCGCCGGCATCAAAGGCGGGAAGAAACCGGTCGACCTGCTCCTGGGATGGAATCTCCACCGGCTCACGGGTAAAGGAGAGATAGAATCCGTCGAGGTTTACCAACACTGGCAGCCGTACCTGTTTGTCCTCCGCCAACCGATAGGCCAACAGCACGGTGTCCAGTACCTCCTGGCACGTAGCGCAGTGGAGTTGCAGAAAGCCGCTGTCCCGCGCCGCCAGGATGTCGTTATGGTCTGCTTCCAGGGTGATCGGTGCCGACAGCCCCCGGGAGACGTTGACCAGAACAAACGGCGCCCGCCAGCCCGCGACTGTATAGAGCATCTCCATGGCATAGAGCAGGCCCTGACTGGAGGTGGCGCTGAATACCCGTACCCCGGTGGCAGCCGCCGCACCGGCGGCCGTGATCATGGAGTGTTCCGATTCCAGAGTGACCAGCCGGCCGTCCATTGCGCCAGCGTCGATCCAGGCCGCGAGAGACTCGATGATCTCGGTCTGGGGCGTGATGGGAAACGCCGGTACGTAATCGATCCGGGCCAGACGAGCGCCCCAGGCCGCGGCCCCGTTGCCGGTCAACAGATTGCACTTCATGACACCCCCTCTGCGTCGTCGCGCGCGACCGCCAGATACTCCGGGATCGCCTCAATGGCGTGGGGCGGACACTGGGTCACGCAGATGAGACACCCCTTACAGTGATCGTAATCGATTTGTGGCTGTCCTTCCTCTGTCACCGCTATGGCGCCGTCCGGACAAAAGGTACTGCACACCCACCAACAGCGGTTGCAGTGGTCGTAGTCGACCACCGGACGCATGGTCCGCCACAACCCGGTCTGCATCTGTTTACTGGTATCGGAGGCGTGGATCGTCGGCGCTGAGGCCCCGGTCGTTTCAAACGACATATCGACCCAGGCTGGGGCCCGCCAGTCCGTTGCCGGCGCGTCCTTGGTCTCGGACACCGCCCCGGCGTCAGCGGCCATCCCATCGTAGGCTGCCAACGCCCGCTCCAGATTTTTTCCCACCACGACCTGGCCCAGGTGGCCAAGTTCCTCCCGAATCGCCTGTTCCAGGCACTCCCTGGATACAGCCCCGATCAGCCGGGCCGCCGCGCCGGCGCAGGCGGCCCCAACATAAGGTAGTTCGGCCCGATCTGCCGTCTCCTCCGGGGTCGGCAGAATCAGCACCGGACCGGCCAGGTTGAGCCGTTGCTTCCAGGTTGCGGCGGAATCGTGACTGTTGATCAGCAACAGGGAATGCCCGTCCAACCCGGGCAATACCCCGGCAGCAGGTATTGGGACCAGGCTGTCGTCCGCAACCACCGCAAGATCTGGGCAACGGATAACACCGCGCTCGTTGATCGGGCTTCGGTCGGCGCGGACATATGCAAAGATTGGCGCACCCCGGCGTTCTGCACCGTAGCGGGGTGCATCCTGAACCTCGTAGCCCTGCAGGAAAAAGGCCGTCCCCAAAACGCGGCTGGCGGTCTTCATACCCTGTCCGCCACGGCCATGGAAACGTATGCGGTACATACCCGCCTCCTAAAACAAGGACCAGCGCCGGTAGCTCATGGCCCGTTTGATCCGTTCCGTAGCCAGCACCAATGCCGCGTCACGGGGTGGTATGTCTTTGGCCTTGGCCTCGGCAAGTACCTGATCCGTATTTTCCCGCAGTTTCTCTTCAATGCTTTGGAGTGCTGCCGTCTGACTGGCCTGCTGATACTCCATGGCGGCACAGATCACCCCTCCCGCATTGGCAATAAAATCGGGGACATTAAGGACACCCCGTTCATGGAGCACCTTCTCGGCCCCATAGGTGAAGGGAATATTGGCGCCCTGTACCACCAACCGGGTGTTCAGCCGATGTACGTTGTCCTCATGGATGACGTCTGGGCGGGCCGCCGGGATCCAGATATCGCAGGCCACATCGATCACCTGATCCCGCTTCAACTTCTCCCCTCTGGCGTGTTCGATGACGCTGCGTCCCTCATCCTTCAACGCAATCAGCTCGTCGAGATCTAGACCTTGCGGGTGGTGTATGGTGCCTCGGGAATCCGCCACCGCCACCAGAATCGCCCCCCTGGCGGTCAGGAAGCGAGCGGCGTGCCGCCCCACCGCGCCAAAGCCCTGCACCACCAGGCGTGCCCCCTGCAACTCGAAATCGCAATAGTCGAGGGCCACATCGACCACCTGGCTGATGCCCCAGCCGGTTGCCCCGATCTTGTCCAAGGGGATGCCTCCCACCTCCCGGGGAAGCCCCACCGAACGGCCGATCTCGTCCTTTATCCAGGCCATACACTCCTCGTCCGTCCCCATATCGGGCCCGAATATGTACTCCCGCGTCTCCCGCAGGGCGCTAGCAAGCTCCCGTATCAGCCGCTCCTTTTCATCTTTCGGCATCTTCGGGTCGCCGAACAACACCGATTTGGCGCCACCGTGAGGCAGCCCGGCCGCGGCATTCTTGAGCGTCATCGCCCGCGCCAGCCGCGCGCACTCCCGGGTGCTGACGTCCGGTGCCATACGCAACCCCCCAATCGCCGGTCCGGCCGCCACATTGTCGATCACCAATACCGCCTTGAGACCATGGGTGGGTTCGTACAAATGAACGACCTTGGTCGGCCCCAGATCATCGACATAGTCAAAAATCTCGCCCATGAAAAACTTCCTTTATCCCGTTCGTGTCTTCACAGCGACCTATCTGGAACGTTGTACTATCTTAAGTAAAGCACGGATTTTACAGGCCGGTGCTGCGGCCGAAGCGAACAGAAGGAAGTCGGGCATGGTCACACTGACGGATATCGAACAGGCGCGATCACGGATTGGAGATTCCGTCTTCTACTCCCCCTGCGCCCGGGCGGAGATACTCAGTGATCTGACAGGCTGCGAGGTGTTTCTGAAACTGGAGAATCTGCAGCTGACTGGCTCCTTCAAGGATCGGGGGGCACTGAACAAGATCCTCCAGCTGAACGAACGACAGAAAAGGGTGGGGGTAATTACGGCGTCGGCGGGAAATCACGCCCAGGGGGTTGCCCATGCAGCCAGAATCAGCGGCATCCAGGCCACAGTGGTGATGCCGGAAACCACACCGCTGGCAAAAATCAGGGGCACCCGGGAATTCGGCGCTAGGATAGTCCTGTATGGCAAAGGGTATGATGAGGCCCAGCAAAAGGCGTTGGAACTGCAGGCCCAGCACGGTTACACCTTCATTCATGCCTTTGATGACCCGGATATCATCGCCGGACAGGGGACCATTGGCCTGGAACTGTTAGAACAGGTCCCGGACATGGATCTGGTGGTCGTTCCGGTAGGCGGTGGCGGGTTGATCGCCGGTATCGCCACCGCGATCCGGGGACAACGGCCGGAGATAAGGCTGGTTGGTGTTGAGGCCGAGCGTATGCCGGCGATGAAGAAGAGCATCAGCGCCGGCAGGGTCCTGCCTCAGCGGACAACCAACACCCTGGCAGATGGTATTGCCGTGGCCCGGGTTGGTGAGCAGACCCTGCCCATCGTCCGGCGCCAGATCTCCACGATTGTCACCGTCACCGAGGAGGAGATCGCCAACGCGGTGATGGTCCTGCTGGAGCGCGAGAAAACCCTGGCGGAGGGCGCCGGTGCAGTGGGTTTTGCCGCCCTCTACAGCGGCCATCTGAAAGAGATCAGAAATCGTAAGGTAGTGGTCGTCATAAGCGGCGGGAACATCGACATGACGATGCTATCGAAGATCCTGGAGCGGGGGCTGGAGATCGACGGCCGTATCGCACGATTCAAGGTAGTGGTACCCGACAAGCCAGGGAGTATTGCCGAACTGGCCACGCTGGTCGCCGGTCACCACGCCAATATCCTGCATATCTCCCAGAATCGGGCCGTAAGCGAGGTGGAACTGGAAGAGACCGAAGTTGAGCTTGTGCTGGAGACCCGGGGTCAGGAGCAGGTAACAGAGATCAAGGGATCTATAGAGAACCAGGGGTTTTCCGTAAAGTGAGCTCTTCCCGAAAGCTCAATACCCAATCCACGCCCCGTATCTCCATGCAAAACCTCTGGCCCTTTATCGTGATCATCCTGGCGGCCTACGGAGTGTTCGTCCTTATACTCTATTTTTCCCAGTCACGGCTGCTCTATTATCCGGATCTCCCCTCCCGCAGGCTCACCGCCACGCCGGATCGGATAGGATTGGCTTACCAGTCGCTGGAGATTCCCACCGAGGATGGTGTAACGCTACACGGCTGGTTCCTGCCGGTGGCGAATCCACGCGGGACGCTGCTCTTTTGCCACGGCAACGCCGGCAACATCTCCCACCGTCTCGACTCTCTGCGGATCTTTCACGACCTCGGTCTCGCGGTTCTGATCTTCGACTACCGGGGTTTTGGCCAAAGCGAAGGGTCAACGACGGAACAGGGTAGCTACCAGGATGCCCAGGCCATGTGGAATTACCTGACGGAACAGAGATCTATCCTGCCGGGGAATATCCTACTGTTCGGCCGCTCCCTGGGGGCCGCGGTAGCCGCTCACCTGGCCTCCCGGCATCGGCCCGGGGGGCTTATACTGGAATCGGCCTTCACCTCGGTACCGGACATGGCAGCGGAACTCTACCCCCTGATCCCGGCGCGCTGGCTGTCACGCTTCCGCTACGACACCAGGGCGTATGTTCGCTCCTATTCGGGTCCTGTCCTGGTCATTCACAGCCGGAACGATGAAATCATACCCTTTCACCACGGGCAGCAACTCTATGCCGCGGCTAATCAACCGAAGCATTTTCTGGAGATTCGCGGCGACCACAACGGGGGCTTCCTGAGCAGCGGCGCCCACTATCGGCAGGGATTGGAGCGATTTATCGAGCAATACCAGACCACAGAAGGACACTGACCAATCAGCGGTTCTGGTCTATTTTTTTAGTATCCCTTCTGGAAAAAAATCGAAAGGAGAGGTTATGACTATTGCAGCCCGTTTGTTGAAGGCCTTGAGGGAAGGGAATGTCGCCTACGAGACAGTCTCTCATCCCAAGACCTATTCCAGCGCTGAAACCGCTACCGCCGCCCATATAGACGACGCCCACATTGCAAAAACTGTTGTCCTGAAGGACGAACAGGGATATCTGCTGGCGGTCATACCGGCCAGCGAGTGGCTGAATCTCGATCGGTTGCGGGACGAATTGAATCGGGAACTGCACCTGGCGTCGGAAGAGGAGGCGGATGAGCTTTTCCAGGACTGTCAGTCCGGTGCATTCCCGCCCCTGGGAAAGGCCTATGGAACAGAGACGGTGCTGGACGAGGCGCTGACCAGTCTGGCAAAGGTCTACTTCGAGGCCGGGGATCACGAGCTGCTCATCGCCGTCACCAGCGACCAGTTTCAGACGTTGATGAAGGGCATACGTCGCGGCCATTTCAGCCAGTCTGATTGAACCCTCGCCAGATTTCCAGCGGGTTCATTTCTCTCTCCCTTCAGACCCACCGGTGAGGGGCACGAAGGCTACCCCCAGTATGCTACGCATGGCGGTGGTTCCCGCCTCCTCCTTCTCCACCAGCATCAGTTCCTGGTGAGAATAAGGCAGGCCCACCGGAATCACCAGCTTCGCGCCCGGCTTGAGCTGATCCACCAGGGGTTGCGGGATGGTAGCGGCAGCAGCGGTCACGATAATGCCGTCGAAAGGGGCCTGTTCCGGCCAGCCGTAATAACCGTCCCCCGTGCGGCACTCCACATTGGTGTATCCCAGCCGATGGAGCACGCCGGCAGCCCGTTCAGAAAGCGCCTCAATTATCTCCATGGTAAAGACCTGCCCCACCACTTGAGAAAGGACGGCGGCCTGATAACCGGAGCCGGTCCCCACCTCCAGGATCACGTCCTCCGGCTCCGGGTTCAGGAGATCCGTCATCAAGGCTACGATATAGGGTTGTGAGATGGTCTGCCCGTGTCCGATCGGAAGGGGCCCGTTGTAATAGGCCCGTCCCAGTTCTCCGGGAAGAACGAATTCATGCCTGGGAACCTGACCCATCGCCTCCATCACCCGGCTGTCAAGCTTCGATTTTCCGATCATGCCGCGGGTGTATTTCACATCCGCCTCGATCTCTCGCAGCATCTGTTGACTATCAAACATCGGCACACCCCTGTTGTTGCCTCTCACCGATGGAAACCCCCCTGCTTCTTACCGCTGATGGGGTCCCCAAAACAAACCCCTTCTCTCTTTACCGATAGATACCAGGTACCTCCTGTTTACATCATAGCAGCATCAAGCCGGCAGAAATTGCGTGCCAATGCACGACTTTCGAGCTATTTTACCGCTGGCACACGGTTGACTCCTGATGGTCGATTGCGTGCTATATACTTGGATATGAGCAAGATTCGGTGGGAACATTTTCACCATCAAGCCGACATCGGAGTACGCGGCTTCGGCCAAACGGTCGAACACGCCTTTGAGGAAGCGGCGCTCGCCTTGATCGCGGTCATCACCAACCCGGCATCGGTCAAACCGAGTGAGGCAGTATCCATCCACTGCAGCTCCCCTGACCGGGAACTGCTGCTCGCCGATTGGCTCAATTCGCTGATCTTCGAAATCTCTACCCGTCGTATGCTTTTCAGCCGTTTCGCAGTATCCATCCAGGCACAGACCCTCACGGCGACCGCCTGGGGCGAAGCCATCGATCTCGCCCGCCACTCGCCGGCGGTTGAAGTAAAAGGCGCCACCTATACCGAACTCGCAGTCAGACAACAGGCTGACGAAAGCTGGATGGCCCAGTGCGTAGTCGATGTGTGACCAATGACTCAAGGGAAATGTCATGAGTAGGGAACAATTGATCCAGCGTGACGAATACCAGTGGGAAATCCAACCCACCGGACCCATGCGGGTACCGGTTATCATCTACGCCAGCGACGAGCTGATCGACGGCATGGACCGAAAGGTGTTCGAGCAGGCGATCAATGTGGCTTCGCTGCCCGGCATCGTCAAGGCATCCTACGCCATGCCCGACGCCCATTGGGGCTATGGCTTTCCCATCGGTGGCGTAGCCGCATTCGACCCCGAGCGGGAGGGGGTGGTTTCCGCAGGAGGGGTGGGCTTTGATATCTCCTGCGGCGTCCGCACCCTGCTCACCGGTCTCAACCGAGAACAGCTGAAGAGTGCCAGGAAGGAACTGGTGGACGATCTGTTTTACAGCGTACCCGCGGGCCTGGGAAGCACCGGGAATATTCGCCTGAACGACCGGGAGATGGAGAGCATGCTGCGGGAAGGTGCCCGCTGGGCGGTCAGTCGAGGTTTCGGTGTTGCCAAGGATCTGGAGCGAATCGAAGAACAGGGCTGCATGGCGGGCGCCCTTCCAAAGGCGGTTTCCCAACGCGCCAAGCAGCGCCAGCGAGAGGAGATGGGGACACTCGGCTCGGGCAACCATTACCTGGAGATCCAAGAAGTCGTCGAGGTCTATGACCAGGATATTGGCAACCAGTACGGAATCCGATCGGGCGATGTAGTAGTCAGCATCCACTGTGGCTCCCGTGGTCTCGGGCATCAGATCGGCACCGAATATCTGAAAAAGATGGTGATCACCGCCGGGCAGCATGGCATTCGTCTGCCGGATCGCGAACTGGCCTGCGCCCCCATCCGCTCGCTGGTTGGTGAAAATTACCTGGGTGCCATGCGCGCCGGGATCAACTGTGCCCTGGCCAACCGACAGATCATCACCCACCTGGCGCGCCAGTCTTTTGAGCGGATACTTCCCCAGGCGGAACTCAAGCTGCTCTACGATGTATCCCACAATACCTGTAAACAGGAAGAGCATAGGGTCGACGGAAAACTGCAACGCCTGTTTGTCCACCGAAAGGGGGCAACACGGGCCTTTGGCCCTGGCCATCCGGATCTTCCCGACGCCTTCAAAACCACCGGTCAACCAGTGCTAATCGGCGGCTCAATGGGAACCTCCTCTTACATCCTCAGCGGCACAGAGGAGTCCGAGACACGTTCCTTCAGCTCCGCCTGTCACGGTGCCGGCCGGTCCATGAGTCGACGTGCTGCAACCCGCCAGTGGCAAGGCAGGCAGGTCGTCGACGATCTGATGGCCCGCGGAATATTGATACGCAGTCCCTCACTGCGCGGAGTGGCGGAGGAGGCCCCGGGGGCCTACAAAGATGTCTCCGCCGTGGTGAACGCCGCGCATCGGGCCGGACTGGCGCGGAAAGTGGCGCGACTGGTACCGATGGCCTGCATCAAGGGCTGAGGGTCAGCCACTGACGGCAAAGATGATCAATACGGTAGCTATCGCCACCACCAGCATGCGCAATCCGTTCCAAAGCCAGAACTCCCGGGCTAGCTTTCCCAGCATGACTCCCATTCCGAATATCAGTAAAAATGCGACAAGAATCGCTGTTAAAAAAGGCGATGCAGCAAATTGTACTCCATGCTCCGCAAGCCACACGGGAGTAACAATGAGCAACGAAATCAGCAACGGGGTAAGTCCGTTGACCATAGCTACCACAACCGGCACAAAACGGCTTGCCTTGCCGTAGTCGGACTGACTGAGGTCAACGATCAGGGCCTTCTCCAATTCCTGCAACTCCTTCTTTCTCTCCGCCAATTCACTCAGGTAGGCACTGCTGATACCACTCACGCACAGCGCCACCGCCGCACCGAAGCAGGCCTTTATCGCGACCGACATAGCGACATTATCGCTCAAGGCGAAGCCAACCATCAGACCCAGCATGGTGAGCGCTCCATCAAAACCATTGGTGATGAAATAACGGCGGGAGATGCCCTCGGCCCGCCGAAGGTGGAGCAGAAAACGGTTGAACTCACCCTCCTGCATCAAGCAGTGTCATTCGGTCCGTTACTGGTACCGACGACCTCCACTTCGTCTATGCTATGCACGGTGGCGCCCAGTTCGTTGATCTGTTCCTCGATCGCAGTGAAATCGATGTCCTCACCTTCCACCACCACGAGAACATTCTCGGTTTTTTCATCCACCGACTCGACGGTCAGATTGATTTTCGTGTCTTTACCCAGATCAGCCAACGCCCTCGCAAAATCAAGCGCATTCGGTCGGTGGGGTTTAAGCACATCCAGTATGAGCCGTTTGATACAGACCATTACCTTTAACTCTGCAATCGACAGGCTCACCTGGCTCGCAGGGACGATATCAGTTTACGCTGTTGCATTATTCGTTGTCAGCAACCCAGTATTTCAGTATCACTTTCATCGCCTTGGTAAATTCTTCGAATGAATGGGGTTTGACGATATAATCCTCCACCTCGTATTCAAAGGCGGCTGCCCGGTCTCTGGGCTCGTTCGATGACGTCAGCACGATTACCTGCAGCGAGCGGAACTGGGGGTCTATTCGCAGCTCTTTCAAGAACTCGATGCCATTCATTTTCGGCAGATTCAGGTCCAACAGAATCAGTGCCGGTTCCGGTTCGATCTTGGGAAAACCATCGCCACGCAACATACCAAGTGCTTCCGCTCCCGTTCTCGCCACGTAAAGCGGGTTCTTGGCGCCCCCTCTTTTTAATGCGCGTTGAACGGTCATAATATCGACCCGATCGTCTTCGATCAGAAGTATTCCCGCCTTCGCGTCAATCATTGGGCGTGCTCCGTAACAACGTTTCTAAAAAACAGCCGCTGATTCCTAGTACTGCAGTCCTTGGAAAGGGCATGCCATTCCCTGTGGACTGCGCCTTGCCTTGTCCGTTTGAGTGGGCTCTGAATAGGGCAATATCATCTTGAAGGAGTGCTAGTTTGTCCATACGTAATTTATGACTCCAGTTTTTTAGGCCAGGTAAACCGGAAGCAAGCACCTTTGCCCGCCTCGGAATCTACCGTTATCGAACCTCCATGCTCCTGAACAATCTTCTTTACCAAGGCCAATCCGATACCGGTATTAACCCCATGATCCTTTACTTCCAGCGCCTGAAACATCATGAATATTTTTCCATGGTATTCAGGTGCTATACCAGCCCCGTCATCGGCTACGGAAAACTCGAAAAACGCCCCTTTATCTTCCACATTGATCCATATCCGCCCCTTATTGCCTCCATGGTGTTTGATGCTGTTTCCGATAAGATTGGCGAATATCTGCCCCAATTGAAGACTGTCGGTCTTAAACACAGGCATATCGGAACCGATTTTAATCTTAAACCGCTTAGGTGGGGACAATGAATCAATTGTCTCCTCCAGTAAGGCGCCTACGTCTACCCGGCTGACTTCAAACCCCATATGGCCTATCCGCGAATAATCGAGCAACCCCTCGATCAACGCCTGCATGCGATTCACCCTGTCCTGCATAAGATTCAGCTGTTCGCGGGTTTCTGTCGTCAACTTCTGGTCCAGGTCCTCCTGCAGCCAACCCGCCAGATTGGATATTGCCCGTAGAGGCGCTTTCAGGTCATGTGATGTCACGTAAGCGAACTGTTCCAACTCGGCTGCCCGTCGCTCAGCCTCGTTGGTCCTCACCGCTACGTGGTGCTCCAGGGTTTCGTTGAGTCTCTGCAGCGCCTGTTCTGCGTGCTTCCGGTCATTTACCTCGTTATTGAGTGCGTTTACGGCACTGAGCAACTGCTCCGTACGTTCAGATACCAGGTGCCGAACCTGTCTTGCTCGACCCAGCAGAGTAAACAGATAGATGACGAGCAAGATGGTGAAAGAAAACCCGCCGAACATGATGATCCAGCCACTCCAGGTATCGGCCAGAAATCGCCCCGGCAGGGGCTTGCAGACAACTTTCCACTCCCGGTCCCCCACCTTCAGAGTCTCAGTCAGCTCACGGTTTGACTGCTCATTCACCCGCCCCCCATCAGTCACACTCGAACTAGCCTGCTGAAAGCGTGATGCGTGCTCATACAGCAACCGTTGCTCACCTTCTGCTGTCACTTCGTAAAACCGCAGATCTATCCCACTGGGAACCAGGTATCCCAAGGCGCGCTCCACGACGTCGGCTACGCGAAAAGCCCCAATTGCAAATCCTCGTAACTCCAGATTTTGTGGTTCATCGATGAACGCGCTATCGTTATCTTCCATCCCTGCTTCAAGCGATTCGCTGTCGTCTCTATCCCGATGGTAAACCGGCATGTATGCCAGAAAGCGCGAGGGGGCATTGTCGTTCACATCCAGCGATACCAACGGTGATAGCTGTATCTCGCCCGAATTCCTGACCTTCTGCAACATTCGCAACATACTCGGATCCGACGCCAGATCAAAGCCGAGCAGATCTTTGTTTTCTTGGTACGGCTGGACATAGAGAACAGGAAAATGCTCTGGACGTATACTGGCATCGATGATGTTGCCGTTATCATCACGCTCAGTTATTTCGAAGCGATAAAATCCTCGTTTCGCTTCAGTCACGAAGTCGGCACGTTCTTCCGCCGATACCTGTGGCGCCCATTTCAGTGCCTGAATCGCTTCATAGCGCTTCAGAACCGGACCGAGAAACTCTCGAAATTCACGCCTGCCTATATTGCTGGAGGCATCGAAGAATGCAGCAATATCCTCCACGATTGCCAGCGTCAGTTTTATCTCCCGCTGGATTACAAGGACCCTGTCACGAGAGGCTTCACCGAATGCAATCTGTGCCTTCTGCTCTTCCCAGCCGGTCACTTCCCGGAAAGCAAGATCGGTAATCAAAACACCCAGCAATACCACCAGAACAATAGGCAAGGGACTCCACCAGAGCGAATTCAGATGCTCCTTGAGTTTCCCAATTTTCCCGAATGAGGACATTCGCTTGAGCTCTAACCTATTCCGCATCAGCAGCGGCATGTACTTGCATAGCCATCAGGCTTTCCCCCACTCCTGCGCTAGAGGGCATGGAAAAAACCGATTTCAAGTTCGAGTGAAATCTCAATACTTTGATTATACAAACCCCTTTAGATTATTGTTTGACAGTCAATTGACCCTTATGTCTTGTCAGAGGATTGATAACCCACTTTCCCACTAAACCGCAGTGGTGGAAAGAATACCCGTTATCCTGCCACTAACCGGGTGTCCCCGCGTACCCAATTCGTACAGAAAAAGAAAAAATCAGCTGACCGAAGTCTTTCACAGCAAGTACACAGATAGGAATGAAATATTCAACCAATTGAAAACAAAGAATAAAACAATTATAACCTTCTGATTCCAAGACCTGACAACGCCAAAGATGGATTTCTCCGTGGGTTACTTGGACAATAAAGACCGTGTTTCGTGTGCCTCAGGATTCAGTTTCAGGAGCGGTTACCGTGACAGCAATGAAACCCCTGCTTTTGTTCACCAGCCTGTGGCTTGCATCTGGCGCTCTGCTGGGCGACGAAGAACGCCAAATGCCCCCTCCATCCTCACTTTATGAGCAGCTGAATCAACTGGCTTCTCAATATGGATTCACTCTGTCCGGGCATGAACAGACCGCATCGCAGCCTTCCGTTGCGATGGAAGGCGATGCTGTATCGATTGTCAGCAGGCTGTTGAAAGACTTTAACCACGTACTAGTGAGATCGCGCCAAGGCGACCTGGAGCGAATCATTATCATGGGGCTCAAGCAACATCTTCCACCGCCCCCGGACAAAATCGTCCTCCCTACCAGTCGACGGGGAACTCATCATCTGGTTCAGGCTGTTTTGGGTGGAAATAATGGCAAGGTTATGCGATCCGACCTGTTGATCGATACAGGCTCCTCATATCTCGTCCTGCCGCGCTCAAATCTCACCACTCTCGACCTTGACAGCGATCAAATGACGGCGCGCCAGGTTCAAACTGCCAACGGCCCGGTCACGGCCAGTGTGGGAAAGATACCTTTCATACAATTAGGCGGCGAAACCATCCTTGATGTAGAGACCGCCTTTATTGACGATGAATCGCTTGGAAACAATGCCCTTCTTGGAATGAATATTCTAGGGCGCTACCAGGTTGTTCTCGACGATCAGAAGAACACTCTGACCCTCGTTTTCCGGAAATGATCGGTTGACAGTAATAGGCGGATTTTAACCAACGGGACAGGCCTCAAATAGTCTATCTGGCCGGATGCCGGGAAGGGGGCTTGCCTATTCCATGCTGAGTAGCGAAGGAAGGTGGGGGATGACGAGGCCGAAACGACCCGTAGGCCGGATGATTCTCCAAATAACGATGTCTGATTCTCGGTGGCCGCCAGGGACGAAATGATCCGTAGCTTGGCGCCGGAAAGGCATAGACACCGGTTCCAGGCGCCTCCGGCAAGGAATCAACCGATTCTTGTTCTTCAATCCAGCGACGCTCCGCCTGCAATTTTCTTTTCTCCGCCAGCGCCTTTTCCCTCCTAAGTCGTTGCTCTTCGAGACGCTGTGCCTGATTGACAACCGAATAATATTGGTTTGAGCTTGCCAGCGCTGCATAGGGTAGCCTTGCGACTTCCAGGACCTCGACAGCCCCGACTCTGCTTTTCGGTGGGACATCACTGAAATGAACCGCACCCGTCTCGTCCACCCATCGATATATGGTTTCGGCGGCCAGATCAGGGCACACCAAGACTAAAACAGACATGGAAAAAAAAACGAAGAGTAACGGTCTCAGCAGCGACCATGTCACTCGCGGAATTGGCGTTCCGGCTATTTTTAATCTAAAAACCATCTGACTGCACAACGGATTCTTGTTTTTGCCAGAAAAATATAATGTGGAAGGTTGCCGATGCAATATAACCCATGATTCATTCGGCAATAGCGATTTTGAGCTCACTCCAGTTACCCTCTGCTGAAGCAAATGCGTTTTGCACCTGCTCATTGTCAAAGCGCCCATAGGCCAGTGAATTGTCACTGAGGATCAGCAGCTGCCGTTCGGCATCGAGCTGAAATCTGCCTCCGCCATCGATGATGAGTGCCGGTTCCTCTATCTGGAGTACCTCGTCGTTCGTCCAGTGACAGGCGGCACCCTGATCTGCCAGGAAATGCGCCAGAATCTGATTGTGAAAGCGATGCTGGTCGCGACTAGCGAGTAGTAAATACTTTTTTCCTCTGAGACCGAGCTGTAGGAATTTCCCTGCCTGGTTTTCCCCTGCTTTGAACTCGGGATAAGTGACAACAACGGTTTGGAACATGCTATTTCAATCCCTAGTGTGCCATGACTATGCCAATCTGTACCCGCTCTACCAACGATTCTGCCAGGCTTCTCTATTTCCAAACCATGATATCTGAAAAAATAGCGTCGGCCCGCACGACCTAAACCCATAAATTTCCAACGGGACCAGATGTTAATATTCGAACAATGGGTAACTATACAAGAGACTCCGAAAAAATGGGCGCCCCTGGCCTTGCACATGGGGGGCCTTCCCTGATCGGCCCAAACGATCCTCCGCCTGTGTCCATTATCAACGAACAGGGCACCGGTCGGTTACTACTCGTCGGTGATCATGTGAGCAATACTATCCCCGCGGCCATGGATAATCTGGGTCTGGAAGAGATGATACTGCAACAGCATGTAGCCTATGACATAGGAACTCGTCAGGTGCTTCACTACCTGTCCCAACAGCTGAACGCTCCAGCCGTGCTGGCCGGATATTCCCGTCTACTGGTAGATCTGAACCGCAGTCCGGAAGACCCGACGCTAATACCCGAGCAGAGCGACACTGTCGCCATACCAGGTAACCAAGGCCTGACAAGGGAAGAAAAAGCACAGCGAGTACACTCTTTCTACCTGCCTTATCGTGCTGCTATCGACAGGCATTTACTGCACTTCCGCCGGCGGGGTATCGTGCCCGCATTCATCTGCATTCACAGCTTCACGCCAGAGATGGCCGGCCAGACGCGACCCTGGCAAATCGGACTGATGTGGGACAAGGATCCGCGCATAGCGCTGCCCCTGCTGAAAAGTCTCCGGGCTCACCCAAACGGAATCATCGTCGGTGACAATCTGCCCTACTCCGGTAAACATCAAGCCGACTACACCATCGATCATCATGCAGAATCCACCGGGCTGCCACACATCGCCATCGAAATCCGACAGGATCTGATTGCCACTGAGGAAAAGGCGGTTCAGTGGGGTCGAATCCTGAGTGAATCGCTTCGGGATATCCTTGCCGATCCAACGTTATACCAGGTGTGGGAAGGGTGATTGAAAAAGCAGACGCCATGTCACCAGGCTCCATCCAGCCGGCAACTATAGAGTCCCTCAAGGAAACTGACTAGGGCCTGGTTCACGCCTTTTCCGTTGTTGATCTGCTACACTGATTTGAAATATAGCATCCAAACCGAACGCTTAAGGCCAGAGCAATCAATCAGATATGGATTTTCCCGTCAGTTTCAAATTGCCGTTAGAGATCGTCAAAGAAGCAGACAAGTGCCAGAAGGATCACGCCTGTCTCAACGACCGACACTACACACTCTGCGAAGTGGACTTCCAGCGTGAAAAAGCGCACTTTGGCATTCTCGTCTGTGGATACGAAACAGACTGCCCCTACAGCTCTCAGATCGGTTCACAGCGGGTATGCACCTGTCCCGTCCGTCAGGAACTCTTCAAGAAGTACCAGATCTGAGCGACGACTTACCTGAACCTGTTTGTCTTCCGTTGCTGCCAATTGCTGAAAATCCTGTAACCCAGGTCCAGTCCGTGCAATACTCTCCGCATTGGAGAATGATCCAGTGTACCCGGTCATCAGGACGCGGGTCTGCAGGTTAATCAGAGCTTCATCCACCCATATTACAAACTCAATGGAACTGTTAAATCCAGCTATAATCAAACCTATAGATACTGACGTGGCACCCTGGACCTTTGGTAAGGGGGTAGACTGGGAAATTAGCTCCTAATCAACGGGACCAAAGGCCTGGGAAACAATGGATACTGAAGCTGTTTTATGAATGTGAACAAACCCTGGCTGATCGTTTTTGTTCTAGCTGCGGGAGCAGCCTCTTTCTGGTTTTTTGATGACGCCCCTCAAGAACAGGAAAGAGTGACGAATCAAACCGAATCCGAACAATCCACTTACCGCCCGAACGATCCTTCCCGACCTGCGAATAGCTTACCGGATAGAACGGGCCGGGAACGGGAAGGCAGGAATTACCGCTCTCCGCCGGTGTCTCAGTATGGAATGCCCCATCAGACCTTCGCACCACCGGCCGGCAGTGCACGTTTCTCCTCGCCACAGGAAGGTTACAGATTCCGAACACAAGAGGGACAAACCGAAACGGGGACAGATCGGCAAGCCTATCCTTATGAAACCGCCCCGGCATGGCAAGGCTACCCTTATGAAACCGCCCCGGCATGGCAAGGCTATACCGAGGCCCCGAGGAACATAGGCCGTAGTGATCTGGAACCAAGCTATCGACCGCAAGGTCCGGCCAACACGGGATACCGGTTCAGGCCTCAGGACTCGGCTGGTCGATCCCAAAGATGGACCGGGAACTATTCTCAGGTGCCCGGGTCCAGGGCGCAGGCCCCGATGACTCCAAATACCCACCAATCCCCCGGGCAATACCCTTCGCCCTGGCAACAGAGTGGACCAAAACCAGGCAGCAACCCGTTATGGGCAGACACCTGGGGGCAGCCCTAATCGAAAATCGAGGGGAACCGATGCTTCCCGGAGCTCAGGGCTGACGTACCGGGTCCGTATCACCAGCGCTCGATTGGAGTCGGCAATCATAATCCCGATCAGGAAAGGATATCGGTCAACTGCTGCTCAGAATATCCGAACTCTGATCCATACCTTTCTATTAGATCCAGGTTAGCCAGATTGCGCGCCTCGGTTTTGTCCTTGTCATCATCGAGATAAAACTCGTACCTGTCCCGCAGATAACTGTATTTTTTCCAGGCCTCTCTCTGATCCGTGGCCACGCTCTTTTTTTGGCTCTTGCGAAGCGTCCTGGGAGCAGTCTTATTACCGGATCTGGTCTTTAAATCTACTTTTTTAACCTTACGCCGAAGATCACCAATCTGCTCATCGCGCAGCGAGATCTCCTGTTTCAAACGTTTGATCTCCTGCTGAAATTCTTCCTTGCAAGACAGGGCTCTCTTCGCCTTTTGTCTCAGTTCCTTCATCTCTTTTTTCAATTTTTTCTTGTCTGCCACAACTCCACCCATGCGCTGATCACGACAAATCTTTTCTGGAAAACGTTCGATCAGTTCCCCCTAAGATCCGCCTTTCTTTGCTCCTTCCCAGTAGTCAATGCCGCCTCAGGAAATGGCGACCACCTCCCAACTAACAAAAATACCCGATTTGGTGTTTCCAAGACAATCAATTTACAAAGCTGTCGCCGACAGAAAACCAACATACGGCGGGAATTTACGGGATAAGCCAGACACCACATCAACACTATTGCCTGTGACATCAGACAGCGGAGAATACTGCTACACTCCCCCCAACCTCCTGCAGATGTTGCCCATGATCACGAAGAGCGAATTCGAACCCGCCTGGTGGCTGTCCTGGCCTCATCTGCAGACCATCTGGCCCGCGCTCTTTCGGAAAACCCGGAAATTCCCAATCACGCCGGAACGATTGGAACTACCAGATGGGGATTTTCTCGATCTCGTCTGGGTAGGGAACAATAGCGGGCCCCTGATACTGGTGTTACACGGGTTAGAGGGATCTATCCGGTCCCACTATGCGGAAGGCATACTTGAGACCCTGTATCAGCAGGATTTTCGCCCAGTCTTCATGCATTTCCGCGGCTGCGGCGGCGAACCGAACCGACTGCCGAAAAGCTATCATTTTGGCGATACCGGCGATCTGGGCCTCGTCTTGCAACACATCCAGGCCAGATCGGGTAAGGCCATCGCTGCTGCAATCGGCTACTCCCTCGGAGGTAACGTGCTGTTGAAATGGCTGGGGGAACAGGGTGATGCATCAACCCTTAAGACCGCCATCGCAATTTCTGTTCCCTTCAATCTCAACGACTGCGCCCTTCGACTGGAACGGGGTGTCTCCCGTATCTACCGTCAACATCTTCTAGGACATCTGCGGGCCTCCTACAAACGCAAGTTCCGCCGTATCTCCGTGCCGCTTGAGGTCGATGTAGACTCCCTTCGCAGTTTCCGCGAGTTCGATGATCAGATCACCGCCCCTCTGAACGGGTTCAACGGGGTAGATCACTACTACGCGGAATCGACTTCAAAGCCCTACCTGAAGCGGATAACAACCCCAACCCTTATTCTGCAGGCTCTGGATGACCCTTTTATGTACCCAGACAGCCTACCCTGCAATGGTGATCTTTCCCCCGCCGTTACACTCGAGCTATCGGACAAAGGAGGGCATGTGGGTTTTATCGACGGCCCTGGGTTTTGGTATCGGCGATTCTGGCTGGAGCAGCGCATTGCCAGGCACCTGAAGGAGACCCTCTGCGTAAACCGCTGTTGAATCCACGCCCAATCCCCGGGTGATCAACCAGAATTTGCGAAAAAAATTGTTAATTATTCGCGCCCTTTAGAGTCATGTCTTTTTTTATTTTTATTTCATATAGTTATACTGATATCTAAAACTGAAACCATTCTTTTGGCAATCTATGGCGGCTAGTCCCCCTACCAGACCCCTTTGCTCTTTAACCACTTGTGTTGGAGGAAGGCAGGCAACAATAGTCTCCGGCGGAGCTTAAATTGTGAACAAGCGCAAATTTCTGCAAATTCAGCTCCCTGTATCTCCACGAATTGAATTACCATACCCCCCGTAGACCGGGACTACGTTAACGACGTCTAGACACAGCGCTGGTTGGAAACCTCTGTACCGACTGCTAAATATGCCCACGCGGAGCCAACTATCGAACAATCCATGCCTGTTGCGCGGCTCGTCTCGCGTGATCCACTCCACTTCCGAGTTCACTTGGACATTGCGCATAGCGGAGCCTGGTATTTCCGGAAAGCCTTAGCCGACAGGGCGGTTTCAGAGGAATCGACAAAAGGCCTTTCGGCCGATTTTACTCGCCACCATACAACAGCTTGATCTTTAGAATATTTATTGATTTTCTAAATTTATTACAACGAAAAGGCATCGCGGCCTCGCCGGGGTACCAGGAGTGCGCCGAGTGGATCGGCGGATGATTTTTTAATCTAACGACGGATGAGGAACACAACATGATGAATAAGGGAGTCACAATAGCAGTTTCAATGGGGTTCACCCTGTTGGGCTCAGCGGCTCAGGCAGAGCCGATAGACAACACTAACACGCTGCCTGATGCCAAACCCGGGCAATGCTATGCGAAGGTGATGATTCCGGCGAAATACGAAACCAAGACAGAAAAAGTCCTGGTGCAGGAGGCATCGGAGAAGATCGACTCCATACCAGCCAAATATGAGTGGGTCGAGGAAAAAGTACTGGCCAAGGAAGCCTCCAGCAAACTGATTCCGGTTCCTGCTGTATACGAAACGGTCACCGACCAGATCGAGATCAGCCCTCAGCAAACCCTTTGGGTCAACGCATTAAACAAGCGTGGTGTGCCGGTAAGCTCTACGCTGCTTGACGCGGCCAAGGCTGGCGGTGTTGATGTGGAGGCAGCAATCCCCGGGATGTGCTTCCAGGAATACTATCTCGCAGCCCAGTTCAAAACCGAAACCAAGGACGTCCTGGTCAGCGAAGCCTCGGAAAACATAAAAATCGTTCCCGCAAAGTATGAAGTGGTTGAAAAACAGGTGCTGGTCAAGGAGGCCGCCAAAAAGATCGTCGAGGTTCCTGTAAGTTACGAGACAGTTACCGAGAAGGTGCTGGTGGAGCCGGCCAAGACGGTCTGGAAAAAGGGTAATGGCCTGGTGGAAAAGGTCGATAACACCACCGGCGAAATCATGTGCCTGGTGGAGATTCCCGCAGTTTACAATACCATCACCAAGAAAGTCGTGAAATCCCCCGCGACTATCAAGGTAATAGAGATCCCAGCGGTCTACGAGACAGTCAAACTGCGGAAGCTGGTTTCGCCGGCAAAAGAGACGCGCACCAAAACACCGGAGGGCTACAAAACCGTCGCCAAACAGGTCAAGGTTGCGGATGCGAAATTCAGCTGGCATGCAGTTCATGACACCGCCAAACCCGAAGGCAAGTGGACTGGGAATCAGATCTGCCTGAAAGAGATTCCGGCCAAATTCGAGAAATTTACCAAACGGGTTGTGAAATCCCCGGCCACGGTCAAGAAAGAGGAGACACCGGCGGTCTATGACCTAATCAAGGTACGTAAACTGGTAGCCAAAGCCGAGGAGAAACGGACCAAGATTCCTGAGGAGTACAAGAGCGTCACCAAACGCTCCAAGGTGGGAGACGAAAGGCTGGAGTGGCGCCAGGTTCTGTGCGAAACCAATATGACCAAGGAGATCGTGACCCAGGTGCAGGAAGCGCTCAAAAAAGCAGGGTACGACCCAGGTTCTGCTGACGGTGTTGTGGGTGGCGCCACGCTGCGGGCGGTAGACAATTATCAGCGTTCCAAAGACCTCCCGCGAGGCGGCCTGACTATACGCACGCTGGAGACTCTGGGCGTTAAACTCTCAAGCAACTAGATGGCCAGAAGGGACAGGGAAGTCCCTTTTGCAAATACAGTTCGGCCCACAAGGAACATCGCCCCGGAAGTCCGTTTTATCCCCCTAAGGCGAATTTGACGGAGGCTGAAATCAGAGGCAAGTGATTTCCCATCTTCGTGACGAATTAGTTCAAATAGGCTGATCTGTTTTCGGACGAGTACTCCTAGCCGCTGACCGCTTCTCGGCTCGCTGAATAGGGCAATATCATCTTGAAGGAGTACTAGTGCACCAGGGCCAGCATGGATTCGCCACTCTCAGCCTTGAGCATCAACAGCCCCTTGCTCAAGTCGCTCAATTCTCTGGTTACATTCGCGAGACGCGCCTGGGCACGATCGTTACTCAATTTCCGATAGGAGGCGTATATCAGCCCGCCAGGCAGAATCACCGAAAGCAGCGTGTCGGCAACATCGAAACGGGTCTCTTCCACTGTCTCGCTAAGCGCCACCTGCCGGTCCAGAAGACTGGAGCGCAACTGCCGGACCTGATCGACCAGCTTATCAGTTGCCGGAGCGGGAATCTGTACCATCAACCCATCGGCATGCTCGATGGTCACCCATGCCAAATTCCGGCTGGCGATCTCATCGGCCTGAACATGCAGGGCAACCAGACCAAATAGAATCGCGGCGACACAACGAACTGTTACCATTGGCGAGCTCCAATAATTCAACACAATTTTTTATTTTCTTACAAATCGAATAGATAACGCCATGATATCGGTCATTGAAAAACCTATTCAAACATACCGAAGTCCCTGATCCCCCCTAACCACGCCTCCCTTCGTCGTTCATTGCGTTTTCTGCCTCTAGTGTACCTCGGCCTGTTTCCAGCAAAAATTGTTTCAAGTTCTGCTCGGCACCAGCCAGTGCATCCCGCATCCTTGGATACACTGGCTCCTCACCCTGCCATTCCCGCCCTTCTATCAGGTTGCGCCACAAAGCCACTTGGTCCCGCAGTTTTTTTTCTTTGTCGTCCATCCGCAGATGTCCTTCTTTTCCAGACGGCCACTGGTTTCAAATCATAGTCAATTGCATAGACACGCACTTGTCTTTACGCGACAAAATATTGACCGGTCAGAGGGCGAGGAGATGATCACCATGAATCTCCTCATTCTCCGGCGTAAAATGCCCGACTCAGATACATCCCGCGCGCTCAGATACATCCCGCGCGCTCAGAAAAAGGTGAAAGCGATGAAACTCACCCGCCGGCAGTTTATCCACGTAGCCGCAGCCAGCGCTCTACTGACCGGCTGTGGGCGCCGTCCGGCAAAAGACGACGTCCGCATCGGTCTGGCGCTCGGCAGCGGGGGAGCCCGGGGACTGGCACACGTGGCAATTCTCGAGACACTGGATGAACTGGGTATTCGCCCCCATCGCATCGCCGGAACCAGCATCGGCGCGGTGATGGGTGCACTCTACGCAGCCGGACGGTCTGGCGCCGAATTACGCCACTTGATCGGTCAACTGACCGTTGAGGATGGGGACACACTGGCAGATATCCTGTTCGAAAAAGAGACCTTCAAATGGCTGGAGTTCTTCGACCTGGAGCTTGGCGGTGGTGGACTGATCGACAGTAGCGGTTTTATCCATTACGTCGGAGAACTGATCGGTCATAATCGTTTCGGTCTGCTGGAGATTCCCTTAGCGGTCGTGGCCGCCGACCTATGGAGTGGAGCACAAGTAGTCTTTCGTTCCGGGGCATTGCTGCCCGCGATCAAGGCGAGCATCGCCATTCCGGGTATTTTCGAGCCGGTCGAGTATCAGGGACGGCATCTGATCGACGGGGGCACCGTAAATCCCCTGCCTTTCGATCAGTTGCCCGACTGCGACTTGACCATCGCGGTGGACGTCACCGGTGAACTATCCGGACATGACGGTCCACCCTCCTACACCGAAACCCTTTTTTACAGCATTCACAACATGGAACAACGTATCCTCACTCAGAAACTTAAAGAGCAGCGGCCCGACATCTATCTCCGTCCGGAAATTCGAGATGTACGCGCGCTGCAGTTCTATCGAGCCGAGGAGGTCTACCGTCAGTCTTCTGCCGTAACAACCGAACTGAAACAACAGCTCGCAGCCCTGATAGTACTTTAAGCCCTGCAGCGGAGGGTAATATAGGGTACTTCGAAAAATCCCTTCTATCGGATTTTTCGATACGTCGATCGAAACGCGCGATTTCCGATCGCCCTCATTTTCATGCGCTTACACGCACGAAAATAGTGGCGCATCCCTGCACCACAGGGGCACCTCAAATTTTTCAAGGTGCCCTATATACAGGGACTGGAAACAGCTACCTTTGCGAAGCGGCGGCGTGGACAAGTGTATGCTTTATTCCCAGTGGAGTAACAGAGGAAGTAACAAAACGATAAGGGTTACGAAGTATTCGCAACCCTTATCTTTCCCCGGCTATCAGTGTCACTAATCAATAAAAAATCATGTTCGACAGGAGAACGCCGGTCACAAGCGCCAGAGCCAGGTCGTCGTCGTCATCATAGCGGTCCCGCGCATCCTCATAGCCCCGGTTGTACCCTTTATCGTACCGATTTCGACTATGATGCATGTTTTTCCCGCCCTGATAGCGGTAGCGATCGCCGCGATAATTCTTGGCGCTATGATGCCGCTGCTTCGACCATCGCTGATGCTGCGCCGGTCTCTGCTCGTGCTTGTACTGCTTTTGAACCTGTCTCTGGTGATAATCGCCACCCGCTGTTACCGGAGTCACCGCCAGGGAACCAAGGGCAAATGCTACTGACATTGCAAATACTTGAAAAAACTTCGTGCGTTTCATCGGTCATCTCCTCAACGTCGCTTCCTAACTCTTACTTAATAAGATAGCCGGAGCTTGCTGAATCCAGGCTGAACCGGTCAGATACACCATGTGATGCAGATCCCAAAGCGGATGAGGTGAGGTCCTAAACAGAAAATAGCGTCAGTGGTTGACGATGCTGTTGTGATCGATGATCAATAGCAAACGCTGTCCCCCTCAGTATATCGATGCCATTTGCTACGCTAACAGACTTGTCCGCGGGACTGCGCAATACTCATACGGGGAGAAAAGAACAACGCTGTGCCAATGTGCCACTGATCTGCGCCCCCCTGCCTGGCGGGGAAGAGGGCCAGGTCAGGGGGCTTTGGTTACTCTTCCCGGATACGGCCGCCTAGCAGCGCCGCCCTCTCTCTACTCTGGGCAGAGCGCGGATGCCGATGCTGTGACTTTGCCTGGGAATCGTTGGATTTTCGTCGCACATGCTTGTGCGCGGGTTTAGACCGAGTAGGCTGCTCCCCGGACCGATCCGGTCCGGGTCCGTGCCCGTCAGTCGTCGATCTTTTTGCCGACGACCTCACCCGAGATCGGCCCACTACCTGTTTTCGGGGCTGGGACCGCCCATTTCCGTTCCGGCCATTTTGAATTGGCTCTGCCTGAATGCTGGGATCCGGCTCATATCCTGCCAGAACCATATTGGGAATTTCGCGTTTCAAAAGCCGTTCGATATCCCGCAACAGCTTATGCTCATCCACGCACACCAGGGAAACCGCCTGACCCTCGTTGCCAGCACGCCCGGTGCGGCCGATGCGGTGCACATAGTCCTCTGGCACATTCGGCAGTTCGTAGTTCACCACGTGGGGCAACTGATCGATATCCAGGCCACGGGCCGCAATATCGGTGGCCACCAACACCCTAATCTCGCCGCTTTTGAACCCGGCCAGTGCCCGGGTACGAGCACCCTGACTCTTGTTGCCATGGATGGCGGCAGCCCCTAAACCGTCCTTTTCCAATTGCTGGGCGAGACGGTTGGCGCCGTGTTTGGTGCGGGTAAACACCAGCACCTGACGCCAGTCGCGAGAGGCGATCATGTAGCTCAACAACTCCCGCTTACGGTGCTTGTCCACCGGGTGAATCACCTGCTCAATCTGCTCTGCGGCGGTATTGCGGCGTGCCACCTCGATAAGTTCGGGGCGATTGAGGAGGCGGTCAGCAAGGCGTTTGATCTCCTCGGAGAAGGTGGCGGAAAACAGCAGATTCTGGCGTGCGCCATTCTTCGGCAGCAGCGCCAGCACCTTGCGGATATCGTGAATGAAACCCATATCCAGCATGCGATCGGCTTCATCCAGCACCAGTATCTCTATCTGCGACAGGTCCACCGTCTTCTGACCGGCGTGATCCAGCAGACGGCCCGGTGTAGCCACCAGGATATCGACACCCCGCCGCAGTTTCTCGATCTGTGGATTGATCTTGACACCACCGAAGACCACCGCCGACCGCAGCGGCAGGTGTCGCCCGTAGATCTCCACGCTGTCGGCCACCTGGGCTGCCAGCTCCCGAGTCGGGGTAAGAACCAGGGCCCGAACCGGCCGTCGCCCTTTTTTTGTGGTGTCTACGCTCAGCCGTTGCAGCAACGGCAGTGTGAAACCGGCCGTCTTGCCGGTGCCGGTCTGGGCACCGGCCATGACATCCTTGCCTTTCAGAATAACGGGGATCGCCTTACGCTGAATCGGGGTGGGTTCCGTATAACCCTGCTCGCCGACGGCACGCAGGAGTTCGGCCGACAGGCCGAGGGTATCGAATGACATTGGGGTATTTACTCCAGTCTTGCCCTCCCTGCGACAGCGTTTGCTGGAGGGATTCGGTCCGGGCTGGATAAGGGGATTTTCTAGTTAAGCGGGAGGCCCAGATTCGTAGGAGGGGCAAACGGCTCAAGCGTTTTTCCAGCAACCTTTAAGGCCGCAAAGGATGCTGACCGAATCAGGCACCCGAAAAAAAGGGAGTATAACAGAAACTTATCCGCTGGTCTTATTCCTTGCTTTTTTTCGCTTTGCTCCCGCCTTTTTCTTAACTCCCGGTTGCTCAAGTCGCGAAATATTGAGGCGTTGACCGCATACCCAGGTCTTCTTGAGACCCTGAAACACCTCGTTTGGCATGCCGATGGGCAGATCGACCAGGCTGAATTCCGTGTGAATATCAATATGCCCTATGTGCTGAGCGTCCAGCCCCGCCTCATTGGCAATGGCACCGACGATATTACCCGGCTTTACATCGTGCTTCTGCCCCACTTCGATGCGAAACCGCTCCATGCCCTTGGGGGAGCGGGTCTGCGGGCCACGCTGACGCGGCTCAGCCTTTTCCTTACGCTGTCTTGGCGCAGCACTGGGGCGGGCGGGCTTCTCTTTTTCCGGTGGCAACAACAACGAACGATCGCCGATGAACATCTTGGCCAGCGCCGCCCCAATCTCCAGCGCCGGCACATCGTGTTCCTGCTGATACTGTTCCAGCAGGCTCTGCATGAAATTCAGTTCACCCGCAGCCAGGGTATCGCTGATACTCTGTTTAAAATCGGCGATCCGTTTGTTGTTTACCATCTCTGTCGAGGGTAGCTCCAAAGGCTCGATTTTCTGCCTTGTTGCCTTTTCGATGGCGTTGAGCATCCGCCGTTCCCTGGGCGCGACGAACAGGATGGCATCACCCCGGCGGCCTGCCCGCCCGGTGCGGCCGATGCGATGAATATAGGCCTCGGTGTCATAAGGGATATCGTAGTTAACCACGTGGCTGATTCGTGACACATCAAGGCCACGGGCGGCGACATCGGTGGCCACCAGAATATCCAGCGAACCCTGTTTCAGACGCTCGACCATCTGCTCCCGGTGTTTTTGCACCATATCGCCATTCAGCGCCGCGGCCGAATAACCCCTGGCCTCTAACCGTCCGGCCAACTCCGTAGTGGCAGTCTTGGTGCGTACAAACATGAGCAGCGCATCGAAAGGCTCCACCTCCAGAATCCGGGTCAGCGCATCCAGCTTGTGCAGGCCACTGACCAGCCAGTAACGTTGACGAATAGTATCCGCGGTGGCAGTGCGGGTCTTAATGGCTATTTCCTGCGGATCACGCAGATAACGCCGCGCGATGCGCTGGATCTCTTTCGGCATAGTCGCCGAAAAGAGCGCCATCTGACGCTGCGCTGGTGTCTGCTCCAGGATCCATTCGACATCGTCGATGAAACCCATGCGCAGCATTTCATCCGCTTCGTCCAACACCAACGCCTGCAGGGTATCCAGTTTAAGCGTGCCCCTGCGCATGTGATCCATCACCCGGCCCGGGGTACCAACCACCACATGCACGCCCCGCTTCAGCTGCCTTAGCTGTCCTGAATAATCCTGCCCCCCATAGATCGGCAACACATGAAAACCCTTGATCTGGGAGGCATAACGCTGGAAGGCCTCAGCTACCTGGATCGCCAGTTCACGAGTTGGAGTGAGGACCATCACCTGCACCTGCTGACGGTCGATGTCGAGACGGGCCAGCAGGGGCAAGGCGAAAGCGGCTGTCTTACCAGTTCCAGTGGGTGCATGTCCCAGCAGGTCCAGTCCTTCCAGCAGATGGGGAATGGTCTGGGCCTGTATCGGGGAGGGAGTTTCATATCCAACCTTGTCAAGCGCGTTCAACAACGGGCCGGGCAGATGCAGATCGAGGAAGCTGGTGACAGGGGGGGTAACATCGGACATTGGGAATTCCTGGTGAGGGGCAAGAGGCGCGGCCGTGGGCGTGACCAGGCGTTGCAGTATAATGCCCTGGCCAATGATTACAATAGACCTGCCGGGAAGATTGATGAACTCAAAACAGATATGGGTCGACGCCGACGCCTGCCCGAAAGTGATCAAGGAGATTCTGTTTCGGGCCGCAGACCGGGTGGGTGTGGCGCTGACCCTGGTCGCCAACCAGCCCCTTCAAGTGCCCCGCTCCCAATATATCAGTTCGATACAGGTGGCAGCCGGTTTCGACGTTGCGGACAACCACATAGTCCAGCAGGCGAAAGCGGGGGACCTGGTGATAACTGCAGATATCCCATTGGCCGCAGAGGCAATCGCCAAAGGCTGCCTGGCCTTGAATCCACGCGGTGAGCTCTACACAGAAGACAATATCCGCCAACGCCTGAGCATGCGGGATTTCATGGATACCCTGCGCAGTAGCGGAGTAGACACCGGGGGACCCGCTTTGTTCAGCCAGGCCGATCGTCAAGCCTTTGCCAATCAGTTGGACCGATTGCTGGCCAAGTAAGTGAGCTGAGACTAGTACTCCGTCCCGCACGGCGTATATTCAGCCTTTATCTATCCTGATATTTTCAGCCCAGGGCGCTGATATACTCAATCATGCGTTTGCGCATTGCCATATCCGGCAAACGCCCAAAACCGGCGCCCATGTTATCCAGCATGTGATGGGGCTTGGAAGTGGCCGGAATAGCACAGGTCACCGCCGGATGCGATATTACAAATTTCAAAAAGAACTGCCCCCAGGATTGTACGTCGATGTCAGCCGCCCAGGCAGGCAAAGCTTCTCCTTTAACCAGGCGAAATAACTCCCCCCGCGCAAAAGGCCGATTGATAAGCGTGGCTATTCCCCGCTCCCGGACAATAGGTAACAGGCGCTCCTCTGCGGTTCTATTCATAATGTTGTAGCTGAACTGAACAAAGTCAAAAGGTTCGTTCTCCAGAATGACTTCCAACTCGTCGTGAAAACGACCGTGAGATGTGGTGATGCCGATATATCGAACCTTTCCATTCGCCTTCCAGGCCTTGAGCGTTTCAAGGTGGACCTGCCAGTCTTGCAGATTATGTATCTGCATCAGATCAAACACCTTGACTCCCATGCGCTGACTGGAGCGTTGCATCTGGCTGATACCTTCCTGCCGCCCCCTGGTCCACACCTTGGTGGCGGCGAACAAAGCCTGTTTATTCTTGACAGTTCTCAGCAAATCACCTGTCACCTGTTCCGCATTTCCATACATGGGTGAAGAGTCAATCACCGCGCCACCGTGATCAAAAAACGTCTGCAGTACCTCTGTCAGTTGTTGCCGAAGACCTTGATCGCTCCCGACATCAAAGGTACGCGAGGTGCCCATCCCGATAACGGGCAGGAGTTCACCCGTGCCGGGTATGGCCTTTTTTATCGGTGCAAGTTCGCTGGCAGACAACAAAAGGGGCCAGTTTGCAGCTGCAACCGCCAGGCCAACGGATTGCTGTAGAAAACGACGTCGACTGAACTTGACTGTTGGGATCAACATACCGCCTCCTGTTTATTCGAATCACTCTGTATTCATCAGATCAGACTGCTCTGCCAATACTGTCTGCTGTCTACCCAAACGATAGGCCAAAGCGGCCCAGATTGCCGCCAGCGGAACGGCAATTAATGCCATGTGAGACAGACCCAGACCCAGGCTGCGCAATCCTGCGTAGACCCATGCCGAAACGGCGTCACCACCACGGTACACCACCGTATCGTTGAAGTTCTTTGCTTTATACTTGGATTCCCTGTCTAAAACGACATAGAGTATTTCCCTTGCGGGACGCATAACAGCGTAGTTACCGGCGCGCCGAATTACCTGTATCAGCACCAATACCGCCAGCACCGGCATAAAAGACAAGGCCAAAAATCCCACGCATAGAATTAAGGGCACCAGCGCCAGGGTCCAGGCCAGTCCAAGGGCTTTGATCAGACGGTTGGTCAGAAACAGTTGAATCACGATGGTCAATCCATTTACCCCCAGATCAATGGCGGCAAACACGGTTGTCCGTTGTGCGCTGTCGGAAAAACTATCGCGGATGATTTGCGCCTGTTGAAAATACAAAAAAGTGGAAAGAGTGGTATATAACACCATCAAAATCGCAATACCTCGCAGATACGGTGATTGGAACACCAACTGTACTCCGGCCATCACGCCACCACCTAACGGCTGATTCTTTGCATCTTCTGATTCATCTTTCTGCCTGGCTAGTTGTTTTTTAAGCGTGGTCGCATTCCACCGAATCAGGCGTTGAATCGCCAATACCGCCCAACCCAAAAAGGCGGCGGACACAATCAACAGGTTCGTCGGGCCAAGCGGTAGTGCCAACGCAGTCGTCAACAGCGGCCCGACTATCGCCCCGGCAGTGCCCCCGGCGGCAATAAAACCAAAAAGACGTTTAGCCTGCGCGTCGCTGTAGAGATCGGCCATAAAGCTCCAGAATATGGATACGACAAACAAATTGTACACACTGGCCCAGATAAAAAATGCGCGCGCTAAGTAAACATGCGAAATATCGGAATGAAAAAGACTATAGAATCCAAGCAGATTGAGGATAAAAAATATGTAGACAGCCGGTAGAAATTGGCTGCGTCGGTAACTCGACGTAACCCAGCCAAAGACGGGCACGACTGCCAGCATCACGATAAAGGTGCCGGTAAACAACCACTGCAAGTTCTCGACACCACCGGCCACTCCCATTTCATCGCGCAGTGGACGCACAATGTAGTAACTGCACAGAAGGGAAAAGAAATAGCTAAACGACCAAAACAGCGCCCACCCTTCCTGTGGCCTGATATCCACGAGACGCCCAAGCCAACGGGTAAACAGATGCTGTATATCAGCCAAACCGCTTTATCCTTTGGTCCATCCGTATCATCTTGAAGGAGTACTAGTCTACCCCGTAATCTGTCAGAATCCAGTTATCGATTCAACCCACGATTCAAACTGGAATCAATGTCTACGAATCTTGGTTACGGAATTGGTGGCGGGGTACACTAATCAGGTGAATACAAATCAACAAACCACCGACCGTCTGAACCGGACCCTGAGCAAAGTGTTTGGCTATGACCAGTTCCGACCGCATCAGCGTGAGATTATCGAGGAGTTGGCAGCTGGAACCTCAGCCTTTGTGCTCATGCCCACCGGAGGTGGAAAATCACTGTGTTATCAGTTACCCGCCTTGTTGTGCCGCGGGGTGGGAATTGTCATATCGCCCCTTATCTCCCTGATGAAAGATCAGGTTGATGCGCTGCGGGCCAATGGGGTGGCGGCGGCCTTTTACAACTCCTCACTGGATACAGAGAATGCCGGCCGAGTTCTGACTCAGTTGCACAACCAGGAATTGGATCTTCTCTATATTGCCCCGGAACGGCTCATGCGCCCCGATTTCATCGAACGACTACAACTGGTCGACATCGCCCTCATCGCCATCGATGAGGCCCACTGTGTCTCTCAGTGGGGACACGATTTTCGCCCTGAGTACGCAAAACTTGGCCAGCTGGAAACGTTGTTTCCCAGCGTGCCCCGCATCGCCCTGACGGCGACAGCTGATCCACAAACCCGCGAGGATATTCGCCGGGTGCTGAATCTTGAACAGGCACCCTGCCATATCACCGGCTTTGACCGCCCCAATATTCGTTATTCAGTCCTGGATAAACACAATCCCTTCAACCAACTGCGGCATTTCCTCACGTCCCACGAGGACAAGGCGGGCATCATCTATGCACTGAGTCGAAAACGGGTGGAAAGACTCGCCGCTCAGCTCTATGAAAAAGGCATTCGTGCCGCTGCCTACCACGCAGGACTTTCGTCAGGGCAGCGCCAGTGGGTGCAGGAGCAGTTCCTGCACGACGAGATCGACGTGGTAGTCGCTACTGTGGCATTTGGCATGGGAATCGACAAACCCAATGTGCGTTTTGTTGTGCACTATGATCTTCCAAAAAATATCGAGAGTTACTACCAGGAGACTGGTCGGGCCGGGCGTGATGGGCTGCCCGCCGAAGCGCTGTTGCTGTTCGGCACCCAGGACATCGTCCTGGTGCGACAACTGGTTGAAACGGGGGATAACCCGGAGCGGATACGAATCGAACTGCACAAACTCAATACCATGATCGCGTTTGCCGAAAGTGTCACCTGCCGGCGTCGAGTCTTATTGAACTATTTCGGTGAACAACTTGAGCAAGACTGCGGCAATTGTGATCTTTGCCTTGACCCACCGCAGACCTTTGATGCAACTGAGGATGCACGCAAGGCCTTGTCCTGCGTGTACCGTGTGGGGCAGAGATTTGGCATCAAGCACGTTATCGATGTACTACGCGGCGTAGATAACGATCGCATACGCCGACTGGGTCACCAGCGGCTGAGCACCTACGCCATCGGTGATAACAAGACTGCGCTGGAATGGTCCAGTCTTATCCGTCAGCTCATCCATCACGGATACCTGCTGCAGGATATCGAGCGCTATTCGGTATTGCGTCTGACCCCGCAATCACGTCCAGTATTGCGCGGTGAAAAAAAACTACAACTGGCTCTGCCGCGTATCCGGGAAAAATCGAAACGCAAAACTAAAGCACTCAAAGACACCTCAGCCATAGGGCCCTATGACGAAACCCTGTTCGAGCGCCTGCGTGCGCTGCGTAAAACCCTCGCCGATAAGGCAGGGGTACCGCCGTATGTAGTCTTTGGCGACAACTCGCTGCTGCTGATGGCACGCGACAAACCCACCGAAGTGGAAGAATTCCTTCAGATCAATGGTGTTGGCCAGACCAAACTCGAACGTTATGGTGGTGAGTTTATGAATACGATTGCGAAGCATTGTATCGAGGCTTCGGAAGGATGATTGCGGGACAAGAAGAACTATCGCCGTAATCATGGTGCGAGGGCAGCATATTTGACTGCGAAAATAATCTCCCCGTGGTTTTTCGATAAGATGCAGCACCGCAAGGACATCTTGATTTCCTCTCAAGTCTTATAAACTGAAGACAGCATAAGCTGGGAAAAAAATAGACGTGCTGGCTATTGTACTCAATAGAGGTTAGAGAACGGTCTCATAGGACGAGCAAGACAACCATATCAGCCGTCAGGAGATGCGCTGCGCGATTCGAGTCGCACTCCCATAGGACCTCTATCCATGATTACTTCCATGAAGTCATTGCCTCGGCGAATCAGCACCGGTACTGTCTCACCTCTTAAGCCTCGAGTAGTAGCGCTTCGAAGATCCGAGTAGGTGTAAACACGCTCGCCGCCATAGGTTTCTATGATATCCCCAGGCAAAAGCCCGGACTGCTCCGCCGCCGACCCTTGAATCACCGACTTGACGTTCACACGATTGGGCTCGCCCGTTTGGTACAGATATCGGTCGTAGGCCTGCTCTCCGATCTCGGCGCGGAGATCCAACGTCTGCCCGTTCAGCTCTCTCAATGCTCGATAGTAACGGCTGGTCCGGTACCAGTCTTCACGCATGGCCTGATCCTGCAATTCCAGTCGCTCCATCTCCAATTCAGACTGCTGCCATACAATCTCTTCCGCAGTGGTTTGCGGCACGCCGGCAGCCACCAGCGCAATGCGACGGTCTTCAGGTGTATCCACCGGCAGCACATCTACGGTTCCTTCCGTTAGCTCCTCACGCTCACTTGCAAAATCAGATTTAATAGCCGTCAATTCCTGCTCCAGGCCGCGTACCCGAGTCGCAAGCAGGTCGACGAGACTCTCCAGGTTCGTCCAGCGGGAATGAAGGACCTGGATCTGCTCGGACTCGCCCGTTGTCTCGGGTACCTTGTTTAGGGGATCTGCCTGCGCTTTGTCCTCACCCGAGACCGACGGCTCATCAGCCTGATCAGGTAACGGGGAGTCAGGGCTGTTTTGTACGATCAGGGAGGTTGAAGCCGCATTTTGTGGTGTGGAATAGCGCACCTCTTCGAGCGACTTGGGCGCTTGCCGTTGTCCGACCGCGAAACTGCCTATAGAAATCCCGGCAACAAAAGCTATGGCGGCGATCAACAGATAATTTCGCATCATGGGGTTCCTGGGAATCCGGTGGTGGTTGAGTGTCATCCCTCTTAAGGAATCTCTGATTTATTCGTCATTCCGGACGAAGGGCAGCGTAGATCCGGAATCCATCTTAAAGTAATCAATAAGCTAATGGATCCCGGCCTGCGCCGGGATGACTGAGTACGAATTAATCAGAGGTTCCTTAAGTCTTTCGTCAGAAAGTATATATCTCTTTTAGAGAGAGATTTCACCTCAAGTTCCCCTGGTGCTGAAATTCAGGAGCAAAACCGCCGGCAAGATGGCTTCATGGTAAGGACTACCGGTATGAAACCGGCAACGAAACGGGGATAAGTCTGAGTTGAAGAGAGCGTTCCAGATGGTAGGCAAGTATCAGAAACGCGTGATCAAGGTAAGTTTTGGAATTGATAGATCGCTGCCACGGACCCTAATCTTTCTCCGGATAGCTGTTCCCTCGGCACCCTACTGCCTGCTGCAGCATACCTGCGGAGGGAGCCTTCCAGGGAACCGGGGTCGGCGGTTGAGTTGTGACTCAGATCAATCCGGATCTGGATCTCACCCGTTTCGCAATAATTAGCCGACTCTGTGTCGCCGGGACCGCCGCGTACTATCTGCTACGCTGAGCGCCGGCGCACCAGCAATGTGGGGATCAGGCCGGACAGAAACAGCCACATGGCCGCAGGCAGGGGAACCGGGGCGAATTCACTACCCAAGTACCCGGCGTCACCTACATCGTTGAATATGGCGAGGGAATACCCCGTCGCCGCGGAAGCCGGGTTTGGAGACCCATAGAAATTGTTGAAACCGCTCACTGCCAGAAGGTAGGTACCCGGATCGAGAAACAGGGACAGAGAACTCGTCAGGTCCGAAGGGTCGGCGCTGTTGGCATCGTCGTTTTCCGCAATCACTGTTCGACTGCCGTCGTCGCTCAGCAGTGTCATGATCGTATCCGGCTCGTCGCTGCTGCCCGGCAAGGCAAAGAGATCATAGGTCAGCGCACCTACCAGCGGATCCAATACCGGAACCGCGCTCTGAGTAATCGTTATTCTAAACAGATCCGTTTCACCGGGATCAACGTCGTAATCGCTGAAAATAAAGGTGTCCGCGTTTGCCGAACCCAGCGAAAACAGCGCGACTAGGGCGGTTCCGATGAAAAAACGTTTCATAATTTTAATTCCTGAGTTTGGTCGTATGTAGTATTTCTGAAGAAGTAATGCAAAAATGATGCCATCTAATTTTTTCTTTTAGAAACAGACAGGTATTTTCTCCTATGCAACTGGAAGAACCCGAACCGTAAATTTTTCTGACAAATCCAATGCTAGATTGAGAAGATCTGCACCTTGCTGGTTCAAAGGCAAAGGCACCGGGCTGCGTGCCCATCCAGCGAAGGACAGAAACAAAAAATTGCAGGCGATTGAGAAACGGCCGGCATTACGCCGGCCGCTCTCAGTTCCCGTTGATTGACAGAAATGCTACCCCCAAAGAACGCCTCTCCGCTGTAACCAGGCTTATCTCAAGGATACCCTGGGAATGGAGAGACTGGCAGTAAAGCCTCTCAGTCGAGTAGGTCGCCTGGCGTTGCTGGCAGCCGTGGCATAGTCTGTTCGGGGAATTCGCCTACCAGCGCTCCCAAAAAGGCCACGATATCGTCCACCGCCTGTTCATCAAGGTCCTTGTCGAGTTGCGTCTTGGCCATGACCTCAACTGCATCGGGTAGAGATTTGACCGCGCCATTGTGCATATAAGGCGCGGTGTAATCGAGATTGCGCAGCGTCGGGACGCGCCACATATTCTTGTCGCTGGTCGCCTTGGTCACCTGCATGCGACCTACATCATCCATCAGACCGTATTTGGTCACGTATTCGCTACTGGTGAAGGTTGGAAACTTTTGATAAAAACCCTGTCCCATTGCTAATACGGGCCCACTGAAGTTCGGGCCCGAGTGACAGGCAGTGCAGCCCGTATTGGCAAACGTCTCCATGCCGCGTATCTGTTGTTCGCTCAATGCAGCCTTGTCTCCCGTAACATAACGATCGTAGGGGCTGTTTGGTGTGATCAGCGTTCTTTCGTAGGCTGCAATCGCCTTCGCGATGTTGTCCATATTGATATTCTCTCCCGGGCCGAAGACCTGATCAAAATAGGGCTTATAGCCGGGAATATCACGGATGCGATTAGCAGCGGCATCCAGGTCTGCCATACCCATCTCGATTGGATTCGCCGGCGGTCCTTTGGCCTGATCTTCCAAAGAGGCCGCCCGTCCATCCCAGAACTGGACTGATAGAAATGCTGCATTCCACACCGTCGGTGCATTGCGACCGCCTGCCTGCCCATGCACACCGATCGACGTGGAACGATGGTCATCGCCACCCTCCATCACGTTGTGACAGGAAAAACAGGACACTGTGCCGTTGGAAGAGAGTCGCGGGTCGAAATAGAGCATTTTTCCAAGTTCGATCT
>Ga0316189_10000118_pt1 | contig 70378 bp, 57 predicted proteins | sample LowCovwburrow_MG_FD_204930 | JGI IMG/M metagenome (GOLD analysis project Ga0316189, IMG submission 204930) | Coastal sediment microbial communities from Maine, United States - Lowes Cove worm burrow | ecosystem: Environmental > Aquatic > Marine > Coastal > Sediment | place: USA: Maine...
TGAGATATGAATACTTGGGGAAAACAGATAAATGGTGAGGAATGGAAAGTTGCTATTACTAATCCTTTAAATAAAGATAAAGCCTTTGGGCTTTTGCCAATTACTGATGGAGCAGTGGTGACTTCGGGTAACTATGAAAAAAATGTGACTTTTAAGGGAAAACGTTATGCTCATATTATAGACCCAAGAACCGGTTATCCATCTTCAGGCATCATAAGTGTTACGGTATTTGCACCCAAAGCAGAACTAGCAGATGCACTAGCGACTTCTGTTTTTGTTATGGGAAAAGAAGTGGGTTTAAATCGTATTAACCAGCTGCAAAATATAGAATGTATTATCATCGATGATAATGGTAATCTTTTTAAGTCTAATAATATTAAAATAAATTCAGATGATTAAAAAAAGCGTCATACTAATCTTGCTATTATCGCTCTCAACATCGTGTGTTGTTGTTAAAGAATATGAAAAAGTAAATCTGAATGATCCAGATATGGTTTTGTCTGATAAGAAATCTGATCGTAACATAACAACGGCACATTCTTATAGAGAGGCAGCAGCAGGAGCCAATGGTGGTAAAACAGGAGGTGGTTGTGGTTGTAATTAAAGTATTTAAAAAGAAAAATTTGAAACATATAAACTTCATTATTCTTGTACTAGTATCCATTCAATTCACATTTGGACAGTCACAAGATTCTACGCAAGTCTACAAGAAAAGAGTTTTAGAAACAACAGAGGTTGATTTTCTATCGAGTTATTATACGCAAGATGGTGATAATGCGGCCGTAAGTGGTGGAATTGGTACAGAGGAATTAACAGACGTTACTGCTACGTTTATTGTGTCCATACCATTAAACGATGATGATGTTTTAACAATAGATGCAGGTGTTTCAGCTTATACTTCGGCATCTTCGAGTAATATTGATCCTTTTAATGGCTCAGCAGATCCATTTGTATCAAGTTCAGGAGCTTCTGGAGGTGATGTTTGGACGAATGTGACTGGTACTTATTCGCATAGTTCAGATGATAGAAATGATATCTGGTCAGCTAAACTTTCGGTATCTGCAGAATATGATTATTTCTCAGTTGGAGTCGGAGGTAGTTACACCAAACTTTTTAATCAAAAAAATACCGAAGTCAATATAAACGGAAATGTTTATATCGATACTTGGAATGCTATATATCCAATGGAATTGAGACCATTTGCTGAAGGTGGAAGTGGTTTAGATAGTGATTTGTTTATTCGAAATACGATTACAGGAAACACTGATTACGATCCTAATTTTACGACTTTTGATAATGAAGGTAGAAATTCATATGCATTAGGTTTTGGGTTTTCTCAAATCTTATCCAAAAATCTTCAAGGATCATTAGCTTTAGATTTGGTAATGCAAGAGGGCTTATTATCAACACCATTTCAGCGTGTATATTTTAGTGATATTGCAGATTCTTTTATCGATAACTTTCAGCTGGCAGATGATATAGAGCGCTTACCAGATTCGCGATTTAAAGTTGCTGTAGGTGGACGACTTAATTATTATATCAACGAAACTTTTGTGCTAAGAACCTTTTATCGCTATTATTATGATGATTGGGGCATTAAATCGCACACAGCAAGTCTGGAAGTGCCTATTAAATTGAACGATAAGTTTACACTATATCCATCATATCGCTTTTATAACCAAACGGCAGCAGACTACTTTAATGTTTATGAAGGTCATTTGTCTTCAGATGAGTATTATACCTCAGATTATGACTTATCAAAGTATAGTGCTAATCAATTTAGTTTGGGAGCATCTTATACAGATATTTTCACGAAATTCCATATTTGGAAACTAGGTTTAAAGAGTATTGATTTAAAGTATACCCAGTATGATAGGGATAATACATTAAGCGCTAGTATTATTACTGCTGGATTTAAGTTTATAATGGATTAGATTACTGCTTGTTTTTAGATTTTTTATTTGCGTTTTTGTTTATTCTGTAATTCAAGAACTCTACAAATAACGAGAATGTAATTGCAAAATAGAGATAGCCTTTAGGGATTGCACCAACTTTATTTCCAAAAAATTCGGTGTGAGAGACATGAGCTGCTTCTGTGATCAGCATAAAACCAATAAGTATCAAGAAAGCTAAACCTAACATTTGAATACTTGGATTTGCGTCTATGAATTTTCTAATTGGGTTTGCAAAACCAATCATAATTGCAATAGAGATCATAACAGCAATAACCATTAAAACCAAGGTGTAGTTTGGATTAGGGTGTAATCCGTTGGTCATACCAACAGCTGTCAAAATTGAATCTATAGAAAAAATAAAATCAATAATTAAAATTTGTACTAAAGCATTAGATAGCGATTTTATTTTTTTTCCTTTTACTTGGTCTTCATCGTGTTCTGGATGTGTCACTTTTTCTCTTATTTCTGAGGTACTCTTGTAAATCAAAAACAAACCTCCAGCAAATAAAATCAGCGCTTGCCAGCTCATATGAAGCTCAAACCAGCTGGTTTTGAGGTTGAAGAAAGGTTCAGATAATCCAACTAAAAACGATACAAAAAACAGTAGGATGATGCGCTGCACCATGGCTAAAACTAAGCCTATATTGGTCGCTTTACTTCGTTGATGCTCAGGAAGTTTATTAGCAGCAATGGAAATAAACACAATATTGTCTATTCCTAATATTATTTCTAAAAAAGTTAATGTAAGCAATGCCATAATGGCTTCGCTAGTCAGTAAAAAATCTAGCATATTATTTGATTTTTTTTGCGGTACCTTTTTCTACACGCTTCTTTTTGTGAGCATCTTCAACGGCTAATTGATATTCAAAAGTATAGGAATCAGCAGTTGTACTAATGATTTTCATATGAATCGCTTTTTCCTCACTTCGGTTTACAGGGTATATTTTCTTCTGAATAAACTCACAGTCATTAATCCAACGTACACTTGCAGAGTCTATTTTATTATCAAAATAATCAATGTTATAATCTTCAGTTCTAACAAACGTTCCGGTTTTTTCAACACCGTCAACATTATAAGTAAATTCAAAGGTGCCAGTCTTAAAATCAGTACAATTGCGTTCTACTTGGTAACAATTTAAGAAAATGAGCGGTAATAATAGGAGTAAACGGTTTCGCATAAGATAAGTTTATGCAAAATTACAAAATGGTTTGTGATTTATGAGACATATCGAAGTAATCATGATTACTTCAGTATAATTTTTAACTACGCTATGAATCGTGTATTTGAAAAAGTAATGAATTTGTTTATGAATGCTCAAAATTCTTAAACGTACCATCTTTATAGAAAATAACAATACGTTCGATAGCTTTACCTTCAGATTTTGAAATTTGAGAAATTTCAGAAACAGAATTCTCTTTTACTTCAGGAATTGGCTGTTCATGAACTTCATTTTTATCTGAAGGAAATTTTCCCTTGCCATTCATCAACCAATATAATTCAACTTCTGGAAAGGAGGAAAGTACCTTCAAGACAAAATCTAAACTTGGCTTGTTTCTACCAGATAAAATATGCGAAATACTAGAGCGTTGCACACTAATTTTTTCAGCAAATGACGATGCAGATTCACCGTAGTAATCGATGACTTTTTGGAGTCTTTTAGTAAATTCTTCGTTGTTTATCATTGTAAACCTGAAAGTTTAATATTGTAACGTTACAAATGTAAACATATTATAGTTTAATGGCGATAAGAAGTGTAATATTTTAATTTAAACTAAAACTAATACTTTAATTTTTGCAACTTAAATTACTGAAATATAAATGGTTAAATATATATTTATTTGTTGAATGAATCACAGGTGCTTAACAGAGTATTATTTAAGCAAAACTGTTTACAAAAAGGATAAAATTTAGCGCATTGGTTATCAAATGAGTGTTTACAAATGTAAATTTACAATTGTTTACCTTTGTAAGTAGTAAATAAAATCCATGCAAATAAAAACTCTAAAATCCTTATTCAAGTCCTATAAGGAAGATGCTCTTTTTGGTCGTTATATTCATCATGAAACCATAGCGCCTCTCCTTAAAAAAATGAGAGAAAAGTTCACAATTATTGAACTTGGTAAGTCTGTTAATGGAGTGTCAATTCATGCTATCACTTTTGGTTCTGGTAAGAAAAAGATTTTGATGTGGTCGCAAATGCATGGTAATGAAAGCACGACCACTAAGGCTGTTTTTGATATGCTTAATGTGTTTTTTGATGAAAACAACCTCGCAAATCATATTTTAGAACAGTGTACGGTATGCATTATTCCAATATTAAACCCTGATGGCGCTAAAGCTTACACCAGGTTTAATGCTAACGCTGTAGATTTAAATCGAGATGCTCAAGAGTTGTCGCAGCCTGAAAGTGAAGTGTTAAGACAGCTTTTTGATGATTTTCAACCGCATTATTGTTATAACTTACATGGTCAACGAACAATTTTTAGTGCTGGTGAGACTAGTAATAGTGCGACAGTGTCGTTTTTGTCGCCTGCTCAAGATGAGGATACTACGGTGACGACAAATAGAAAAATAGCCATGGAAATTATTGCTATTATGAATGATAATCTTCAGCAACAAATTGAAAATCAAGTCGGTATTTATGATGATGCTTTTAATGTAAACTGCGTCGGTGATACGTTTCAAAAGGAAAATGTACCAACCATTTTATTTGAAGCTGGTCATTATAAAAATGATTATACGAGAGAGCAAACACGTGAATTTATTTTTCAGTCCTTGTTTGTGTCTTTAGATTATATAGCTAGTAATACAGTAGATGGTAGGAACAGTAAGCCTTACTTTGATATTCCAAAGAATAAAAAGCTGTTCTATGATATTATCATACGAAATGCCAGCGGAAACGATATCGCTATTCAATATCAGGAAAAATTGATTGAAAATGATTTAAAATTTGTGCCTAAAATCGAAAAAATTTCTGATTTGAGTAATTTTTATGGACATAGAGAGATAAACGCTAGTGGTTATAAGGTGTTTGGTGAAAATAATAGCGTCTTAGGTGAGGGAGACGAAATCGTTTTCGTAATGGTTAATAATGAAAAATTCGCACTTAATCTTTGAGATATTCGTTTTTTAATGCAATATCTTCAATAAAAATGCATTATTTTTGTGTAAAATTTAATAAAATTGAGAAATGGCAAAATTTAAATTAGACGATATAGATCATCAAATTTTAGACATGTTGATTGATAATACGAGAATTCCTTTTACAGATATAGCTAAAAAATTAGTGATTTCAGCAGGAACGGTGCATGTTAGGGTTAAGAAAATGGAAGAAGCTGGAATTATTAGAGGTTCTTCGTTAACACTAGACTATCAAAAATTAGGATATTCATTTATTGCGTATGTTGGTGTGTTCTTAAATAATACGTCTCAAACTAAATTTGTTTTAGAACGTATCTCTGAAATTCCTTACGTTACTGTCGCTCATATTACTACTGGAAAATTCAATATTTTCTGTAAAGTGAGGGCTAAAAACACGTCTCATGCAAAAGATATAATCTTTATGTTAGATGATATTGAAGGGATTTATAGAACGGAAACTATGATTTCACTTGAGGAAAGTATTAATGATAAAAAACGTTTAATGCATACCATATTTAACGAACTATAATTATTAAGGTATTTATAAAATTAGCCCTTTGTCAACGCGTTGATGAAGGGTTTTTTATTATTTTTATCTTGAAATTACCTAATGAACTGACTAGCCATGACTAAAGACGATTTATCAAAAACAGAGTATAATCCTTATTATCAAACGTATATAGAAAAAGCTGGCGAGGCCACTATTAATGAAGGTTTAAAAGAGAATGGAGACTTAACTATTGCTTTTTTAGAGTCAATTGCTGAGGATAAGTTAGAGTATAGATATGAAGAAGGGAAATGGACGATTAAGGAGATTATCCAGCATTTAGTTGATACTGAGCGTGTGTTTACGTACAGAGCCCTATGCATTGCTAGAAAAGATAAAACGTTATTTCCTGGGTATGATCAAGATAAGTACGCAGCTAATTGTGAGGCAAATAAGCGTTCAATGTATAGTTTAATGAATGAGTATAAGGCAGTTCGTTTAGCTAGTATTATTCTGTTTGAAAGTTTTACTGAAGAGATGTTGACGCGAATAGGTATAGCTAGTAATAGTAATTTGTCAACTAGGGCAGTAGCATTTATAACGATTGGTCATGAAAATCATCATTGTGAAATTATTAGAGAACGTTATCTATAGGCTAAAAATGAACACACAAAAAATGCCATTTCATTTAAAACGGCATTTTGTGTGTGTGTGTGTAGCTTAGGAATTAAAAGCGATATCTGACACCTAAAGCAATATCGAAGTCTAGATCATCTCTAAAATCTCCAAATCCTAGCTCTGGTCTCGCATCTAAAGATAATTGTAGTGGGAAATCAAAGTTGTATTCAATACCAACAACACCAGCTAAAAAAAAGAAAGTCTCACTATCATCAAATCCTGGTGCCACATTGTCAAAACTGTAAGACCCAAGACCTCCACCAGCACCAGCATACCAATTAAAATCACCTTCAAGTTCCCATACCCATTGGTATAAACCAGCAAGTTTAAAGCCGTTATAATCGTTTCCGCTACGTAAACCAAGGTCTACTTCTAAGCGGTTATTGTCACTAAGTGCTCTTTGGTAAGAGATTTCTACACCAAAACCATCACTATCACCTAAACGAAGACCAATGGCGTTTTCTGAAATATCTTGAGCGTTAACTGTTGTAAAGCCAATAAATGCTATGGCCACTAAAAATAATTTTTTCATAAAAGTTAAGTTTTTTTGTTGTCGCTAATTATGAATAAGACCTTTAAAAAGATCATTTGTTACAGTTTCGGTTTAACTTTACAAAAATAACGCCAAATACTCAGTTATATTAAATTTCTTTTTAGTTTTATGAACAGACTTATGTCATTATGATTAGCGATTCACAACTACATTCCTTAGCCTCTCAATTAGAGGGAGAATTGCATTTTGATGAGTTGATGACAACGTTATACGCAACGGATGCATCAGTTTACAGAATGCTTCCTATAGCAGTAGCATTGCCGAAAACGAAAAAGGATATAAGGCAAATCATAAAGTTTGCAAAAAGTCATAACACTTCAATAATTCCGAGAACTGCAGGAACATCGCTTGCTGGTCAATGTGTTGGAAAAGGAATTGTTGTTGACGTTTCTAAGTATTTCACTAAAATTTTAGATATCAATGAGAAGGCGCAAACGGTAACCTTACAGCCTGGTGTAGTGCGAGATGAATTGAATCGTTATCTCGAACCTTTCGGATTATTTTTTGGGCCGAATACGTCAACCTCAAATCGTTGTATGATTGGCGGAATGGTTGGCAATAACTCGTCTGGTACAACATCTATTAAATATGGCGTTACTCGTGATAAGGTTTTAGAATTGCAGACTATTTTAAGTGATGGAAGTGAGGTAGTGTTTTCTGAATTATCTTCGGAAGCATTTGAACAAAAAACAAAGCTTGATAGCCTAGAAGGTGAGATTTATAGGACAATTCACTCTGAATTATCTTCGGAAATCGTACAACAAAATATAAAGGAGCAGTTTCCAAAGCCCAAAATTCATCGAAGAAACACAGGGTATGCTATTGATGAATTGATACAAACTGAAGTGTTTTCTGAAGACAACGTTCCGTTTAATATGTGTAAGCTGCTTTCGGGAAGTGAAGGCACGCTTGCATTTACAACACAAATCACATTAAAATTAGATCTGCTTCCGCCACCTGAAACGGTAATTGTTGCGGCACATTTCAAAAGTATAGAAGCCTGTTTGGAGGCTGTGGTTTTGGTTATGCAACATGATTTGTATACCTGTGAAATGATGGATAAAACCATTTTAGATTTAACGAAACACAATAAAACACAACAGGAAAATCGGCAGTTTATTCAAGGTGATCCAGAAGCAATTTTAATTTGTGAATTAAGAGCCGAAACTGTCGCTCTGCTTGAAGAAAAGGCAGAAGTATTGGTGGCTAAATTGCAAGCTTCTGGCTTGAGTTATGCAAATCCGTTGCTTAAAAATGATGATATTAATAAGGCTAATGAATTGCGAAAAGCAGGATTAGGACTATTAGGGAATATGATTGGTGACAAAAAAACAGCGGCTTGTATAGAAGATACTGCTGTAGCTCTCGAAGATTTATCGAGTTACATCAAAGCGTTTTCAAAGCTTATGGAAAGTCACAATCAAAAAGCGGTTTACTATGCGCATGCTGGAGCAGGAGAGTTGCACTTGCGACCGATTCTGAATTTAAAAAAAAAGGCAGATGTTGTTTTGTTTAGGAAAATAACGACTGATGTAGCGCATTTAGTAAAGCAATACCAAGGATCAATGAGCGGTGAGCATGGAGATGGTATTGTGCGAGCTGAGTTTATTCCGATGATGATTGGTAATGATAATTACGCGATTTTAAAACGAATAAAGTCTGCTTTTGATGCCGATACGATTTTCAATCCAGGAAAAATAGTAGATGCGTTTCCTATGGATGACTCACTGCGGTACGAAGTTGATAGGGTTCAACCAGAATTGGAGACTATTTTAGATTTTTCAAGTTCTCAAGGAATTCTGCGAGAAGCCGAAAAGTGCAATGGCTCAGGGGATTGCAGGAAATTGCCAGAATTTGGAGGAACCATGTGTCCGAGTTATCGAGCTACTCGAAATGAAAAAGACACCACCAGAGCAAGAGCTAATGCTTTACGTGAAGTATTAACAAATTCGCAGAAGCCTAATAAGTTTGATAGTGAAGTATTGAAAAAGGTCTTTGATTTGTGTTTGAGTTGTAAAGCATGCGCAAGTGAATGTCCGAGCAGTGTTGATGTGGCAAGTTTAAAAGCGGAGTTTCAATACCAATATAAGAAAGCAAATGGGATATCTTGGCGAACAAAATTGTTTGCATATAATAATCGTTTAAATGGTTTCGGAAGTAAAATTCCAAGGCTGACTAATTTTGTGTTTTCTAATACAATGACGTCGTCAGTCTTGAAGAAAGTCTTCGGAATAGCAAAGCAGAGAAGCTTACCTTTAATTTCAAATAAAAGTTTAGGTAAGGTTGTTGAAAGTCAAGTAAATGAGTTAAATAAGGGTAATTTTATAAAGGAAATATTTTTCTTCAATGATGAATTCACAAATCATTTAGACACTTCTGTTGGCTTGGATGCTTTGGAGCTTCTAAAAGCCTTAAATTACAAGGTGACATTCATTGAGCATTCTGAATCTGGTCGTTCATTTTTATCCAAAGGATTGTTAGAGCAAGCCAAAATATTGTCTAATCAAAACGTATCTGTTTTTAAAGACAGAATTTCAGAGGAAACACCCTTAATTGGTATTGAGCCTTCAGCTATATTAACATTTAAAGATGAATACTTACGATTGGCAGATGATAAAATTTCCGCAGAAAAAATTGCGAAGCACACCTATTTAATTGAAGAATTCCTTCAAAAGGAAATTGAATTAGGTCATATCACATCAGAACAATTCAATTCTGAAGCGCAAACCATTAAATTCCACGGTCATTGTCATCAAAAAGCCTTATCAAATCAGTCATCTAGTTTTGCTGTGTTGAATCTTCCAAAAAACTATAAAGTGACCATAATACCAAGTGGTTGTTGTGGAATGGCTGGCAGCTTTGGTTATGAGAAGGAACATTATGAAGTGAGTATGCAAATAGGAGAGCAAACGTTGTTTCCTGTGGTTAGAAATGCTAAAGATGCTGTTGTGATCTCTGCTAACGGAACGAGCTGTAGGCATCAAATAATGGATGGCACTCAAAGAGAAGCTCTGCATCCAGTGACAGTTTTAAGACGAGCTTTGCTATAAGTTTTCGTTTTTTTCTATGTAAAAATGCTGCTTTATGCAATTCTGCTTTTGTTTGTCTATTTTTACAAGTACTTTAGCGTAAAATCTTTATTTATGGCAGGAAATACCTTCGGAACTATTTTTAAACTTACCACGTTTGGAGAATCACACGGTGTCGCTATTGGTGGCATTATAGATGGTTGTCCTCCAGGTATACAATTAGATTTTGATGCAATTCAAAATGAAATGAATAGGAGAAAACCAGGTCAGTCTGATATTGTTACACAACGTAAAGAGCCGGATACAGTGGAGTTCTTGTCTGGAGTTTTTGAAGGTCAAACTACAGGAACACCCATTGGTTTTGTGATTAATAATACCAATCAAAAATCAAAAGACTATTCGCATATTAAGGACGTCTATCGTCCAAGTCATGCAGATTATACCTATGAAAAAAAGTATGGTGTTCGCGATTATAGAGGAGGTGGTCGAAGTTCTGCAAGAGAAACTGCCTCACGTGTGGTTGCTGGAGCTATCGCTAAACAATTTTTAAGTTCGATACAAATTAATGCTTATACATCTTCGGTAGGAGATTTGTTTTTAGAAAAACCGTATCAGGATTTAGACTTTTCTAAAACTGAAACTAATGATGTACGTTGTCCTGATGATGCTACTGCAGAACAGATGATTGCAAAAATAAAAGAGATTCGTAAAGAAGGCAATACTATTGGAGGTACAGTGACTTGTGTACTTCAAAATGTACCAATCGGACTTGGAGAACCTGTATTTGATAAATTGCATGCCGAATTAGGAAAAGCTATGCTATCTATAAATGCTGTAAAAGGTTTTGAATATGGTAGCGGGTTCTGTGGTGCTCGAATGAAAGGCACAGAACACAATGATTTGTTTAATGAAGACGGTACTACAAAAACTAATCTTTCTGGCGGAATTCAAGGCGGTATTAGCAACGGCATGGATATTTATTTTAGAGTAGCCTTTAAACCGGTTGCTACAGTCATTCAAAAACAAGATGCACTAAATAGTTCTGGAGATATCGTTGAAATGCAAGGAAAAGGACGTCATGATCCTTGTGTTGTGCCCAGAGCAATTCCAATCGTTGAAGCTATGGCAGCTCTGGTATTAGCAGATTTTTACTTACTGAATAAAATGTATAAATAAAATAGATTTTAAATATCAAAAGATATATGAAAAAACTGGCGTTACATTGGAAAATTTTAATTGGAATGCTACTCGGTTTAGTATTTGGTTTTATAATGCTTCAGGTTGGAGGTAGAGAATTTACTGAAGATTGGATAAAACCTATTGGTTCCATTTTTGTGAAGCTATTAAAGTTGATTGCTATACCTTTAATATTAGCCTCATTAATTAAGGGTATTTCAGATTTAAAAGATATTTCTAAATTCAAAAATATAGGATTACGTACTATCGGCATATATATCATAACTACTGTAATTGCTATTTCAATTGGATTGGCACTTGTTAATATTATGCAACCAGGAGATGGTGTTTCTGAAGAAACCATTGCTAAATTAACAGAGACCTATTCAGAAAACAGTAGTGTTAAAGAAAAAATTGAAGAAGCTTCAAAGCAGATGAATACAGGACCTCTTCAGTTTCTGGAAGATATGGTTCCTGATAATGCGTTTAATGCTTTAAGTAATAATAAGTTAATGCTTCAGGTGATTTTCTTCGCCATATTTTTAGGGATTTCGATGCTTCTTATTGGTGAAGAGCGGGCAAAGCCTATGAAAGAACTTTTTGATTCGCTAAATGATATCGTTTTAAAAATGGTAGACCTTATTATGTTGTCTGCTCCAGTTGCAGTATTTGCACTATTGGCTAATGTTGTGGTGTCCTCTGATGATCCTGATATTTTATTTGCCTTATTAAAATATGCAGGTGTCGTTGTTTTAGGGTTGGCTTTAATGATTGTTTTTTATTGTGTGCTTGTTGCAACGTTTACAAAGAAAAACCCATTTTGGTTTTTAAAAGAAATAAGTCCAGCACAACTCTTAGCATTTTCAACGAGTTCAAGCGCAGCAACACTTCCAGTTACTATGGAACGTGTTGAAGAACATATAGGTGTTGATAAGGAAGTCTCCAGTTTTGTGCTGCCAGTTGGTGCAACCATTAATATGGATGGCACAAGTTTATACCAAGCTGTTGCTGCTGTGTTTATTTTTCAAGCACTCGGATTAGATTTAACCTTTGGAGATCAAATTACCATAGTTTTAACGGCTTTGTTAGCTTCTATTGGTAGCGCAGCCGTTCCTGGAGCAGGAATGGTCATGCTAGTGATTGTGTTAGAATCTGTTGGATTACCTCCAGAATTATTACCTATTGGTTTAGCTTTAATATTCGCAGTTGATAGACCTTTAGATATGTGCAGAACTGTTGTTAATGTTACAGGTGATGCTACAGTATCTATGATGGTTGCTAAATCTGTTGGAAAACTTGGCGAACCAAAAGTGAAGAATTGGGATGATCACTATGAGGACGTAAAATAATTTTACAAAATAGATTATTCTTTTTAAATTTATAAAAATCAACAAAAAATCACCAACTATGAATGTTTGTTTTATAATGTACCCTTGGGAACAAATAGATCCAGAAAACGATACAAGTTTAGCTTTGATAAAAGAATGTGTAAAACGTGGTCATGGCGTTGCCATGTGTACACCTGCAAATTTGACCATTAGAGATAGTGTAACTAACGCCTTTTGTATGGTAATTGGTCGAATGGATAAAGTGCCATCCACATTGAAAGCATTTTATAATAAAGCAAGCCTCAGAGAAGAAATGCTGCCACTAGCAGGTTTTGATGCTATCTTTTTTAGAGCAAATCCGCCTTTAGATCCTATTATGCTTAATTTTTTAGATTCAGTAAAGGATGACGTATTTATTGTTAATTCGCTTCAAGGTATGCGCGAAGCTAACAATAAATTATATACAGCAGCTTTTGGTGATGCTCATAGTAATATTATTCCCAATACACATGTATCAAAAAACAAAGAGTATTTAGTAAAACAGATTAAAGAATCTAAGGCAGACAAAATGATACTAAAACCACTTAATGGTTTTGGAGGCTCTGGTGTGATTTTAATTGAAAAGTCTGCGATGAGTAATATCAATTCGTTGTTAGATTTCTATATTACAAGTGGTGACGGCTCTTCTAATTATGTGATACTTCAAGATTATATTGAAGGTGCAGATCAAGGGGATGTTAGAATTTTATTGCTTAACGGTGAACCTGTAGGTGCTATGAAACGTGTTCCAGGAACAGATGATCATCGCTCTAATGTTTCGGCAGGAGGAAGCATTGCGAAGCACAGTTTAACTAAAGTGGAAAAAGCACTATGTAAACAAATTGGACCCAAATTAGTCAAAGACGGTTTGTATTTCGTTGGAATTGATGTCATTGGTGGGAAATTGGTTGAAGTCAATGTCATGTCACCAGGTGGAATCACATATATCAATAAAGTATACAAGCAAAAAATTAAAGTTGAAGAACGCGTTATCGATTTCTTAGAAAGTAAAGTTGTTGATAAATTGCAAGCATTTGATAGACGAACACGATTACGCAAAACAGTTCAGGATGCGTAATAACTACAAGTCGCAACTTGTAAGTTCCGCATGGCTGTATAAAAATCTAGACGCTGAAAATTTAATTATCCTAGATGCCAGTATTAAAAAAGTAACTTGTACTGCTTCGTTTTCTGCGGAAGAATGGATACCACATACGAGATATTTTGATTTAAAAGGGAAATTTAGTGATACTGATGCTGAGTTTCCGACTACAATTCCGTCTCAAGAGCAATTTCAAAAGGAGGCAAGACAGTTAGGAGTGAACAGCGATTCACAAATTGTTGTTTATGATAACAAGGGCATTTATTCAAGTGCAAGAGTTTGGTGGTTGTTCAAAACCTTCGGCTTTAATGCTATTGCTGTTTTAGATGGAGGACTGCCTGAATGGAAGCGATGTACTTATAATACGGTATCGTCGTTACATACTGCATCTTATAAAAACGGGAATTTTTCAGCTCAATATCGAGATGATACCATGTGTTATTTTGATGATATTTCTAAAATCTCATCAGATGCGCAGTCTATGATATTAGATGCACGCTCTGAGGAACGTTTTAAAAGTTTAGTTCCTGAGCCAAGAAAAGGACTGCGACGCGGAACGATTCCGAATTCGAAAAACCTGCCGTACACCAGTTTGCTCAACGGAAATTGTCTGAAACCAGAAAATGAATTAAAAACTATTTTTGAAACTTTTGAAATAGAAGATAAATCACTAACTTTTTCCTGTGGATCTGGAATCACAGCTTGTATTTTAGCATTAGCTGCGGAAATTTTAGATTATAAAAAAATTACTGTTTATGATGGTTCATGGACAGAATATGGAACATTAACAACGTAATTATGGAAAACAATAACTGGACGAAACAAGAATTGGTCGCTTACATTTTATTATATGTGGCTAATTCTGATTTAGATGAAACTAAAAAGGAACGTGAATATATCATGTCTCGAGTTGATCTTAAAACGTATTATCATATTAAGGATGAATTTGAAAACGACAATGACTTTCAAAGCATCACTAAAATTGTGGATGCCGTGAAGCACGAAAACCTTTATAATAATAATTTAGATTCTCTTTTTGCAGATATCAAACTTATGGCTTTTGCTGATGGCGAAATGACTGTAATGGAACGCGCATTTTACAATAACTTGAAGAAAATATTAAGTTAATCACATGCAAAGATTATCCATTCAGAATATTATCTCAAAAATCGAAAAGGAAGAATTATTTCATGCTGTAGCTGAAGACTATTCGCTAACTTTAAAAATTGATGACTATGTACATTATGCTTGTGCTGCTGTGCATGATGGACATCAATTTAGAAAAGACCTTTGGGAGAATTGTATACATACGGAGTATGAACGATGGTATGAGGAAGATCCTGAAACTAAGAACATGGTCCTATCACATCCAATTTTAATTGCTGGTTGTGATTCTCGGTTTGAATATGATTTAAATAGAGACCCTGAAAATGCTGTTTTCGAAACTGCTTGGGGAAAACAGTTATGGCACGAGCCACTTTCCGAAGCGAAGAAAAGTAAAAGCCTTCAAAAGCATAAAAATTTTTATAAGGTAGTTCACGCATTAATCTCGAAACTAGAACAAAAGTTTGGTGTAGCGATAGTTTATGACATGCATAGCTACAACTGGAAACGCTGGGATAGAGATGTGCCAACTTGGAATTTAGGAACATCAAATGTAGACAATATTAGATTTGGTGAGGTTATCGAAGCTTGGAGACAGAGTTTATCTGAACTTCAATTTCCGAAGGCAATTAAATCAACCTCAAAAATTAACGATACCTTTCAGGGCAACGGTTATTTCTTAAAATTTATAACGCAAAATTTTCAAAACACATTAGTTTTGGCAACTGAAATTGCTAAAGTGTATTGCGATGAATACGACTATATTATTTTTCCTGAAGTCGTTGCTAGTGTTGAAAAACAATTGAGAACGAGATTACCTGAGCACGCAGCCCATTTTTATAAAACATACGCTAAATAATGTCACAAATTAGTCCTACTGAAACCTACCAAGATCTATTTGATATCGATTCTAATTTAAATCGATTGGTACAAAAAATTGAGGTTCTTAATTATGTAAATCCTTTAAATATTGCTAGTGAGAAAAAGCAATTTTTTTCTTCAAAGTACACCTATGACCCTGTTTTTAAGTATCCTAAAATAAAATTTAATGGTTATAAATTACATCGTTTATTTTTCTCACAACGTTTAGAACGTATCGAGGATGAAGATATAAGACAGCTATATGAAGATGTGATTTATGAATATTCAGGTATTATAGAATGTATTGAGACTATTAATCATGGCCGGAAATTTTATTTCAATAGTTTAAAAAGTTTTGGTACACCAACCGAACGTGATATCGATAATGCTAAATTTATCTTACGTTTTGATGACAGTGATACTGACGACGAAATTCTACCCATATATTCGGCGACTGATGCTGTAGATTTTTTTAAGGAGTACTCCAAACGTTATGATTTTGACTATAATATTAAGTTGTCAACAAATCTTTCGGCTGCAGCCATGGTAGTTAATAATACGCGAACCTTAGTGTTGCGTAAGAATCATAAATTCAGTAAAAATCAATTAAAGGTATTGACCAATCATGAAATCGGAGTTCACATGGTCACCACGTTTAATGGATTAGAACAGCCGCTTAAGATTTTCTCTAATGGATTTCCAAACAATGTTGAAACACAAGAAGGTTTGGCAGTGTATTCAGAATATATGTCTGGATGTTTAACCTTAACTCGTTTGAAAGAGTTGGCTTATCGTGTGATTGCTGTTGATACTTTAAATAAAGGTTACAGCTTTGCTGATACCTTTGATCTATTGTATAGTCAATACAAATTAAATCGTGATGTAGCGTTTACAATCACCTTGCGTGTGCATAGAGGAGGTGGTTTTACGAAAGACCACCAATACCTCAGAGGGATCAATCGTGTTTATGATTATGCAAAAAATGGTGGCGATTTGGATGTGTTATTGACCGGTAAAGTGACTTTAGAATATGCCAATACGATTCAAAAACTTCAAAATTTAGGTTTAGCAATATCTTCAAAATTTTATACAGACTCGTATCTAAATAATGATAACTCTAATAAAAATTTAGATTTCATTTTAAAGAGTTTAAAGTAAACGTATCTAAATAAAGCCTTAAAGCGCAACTATTCTATCAGATTTTATTCTGAAACATCCTTAGTGTTAGACATGCACTAAGTCAGAACTTGATTCATTCCCAACTAACAGAAGTTAGGCTCAAGTTGAATGTTTGGCTTTAAGGCTTTTTAAGTATTATTCTTAATATTACAAGTTAACTCGTTTAAGCTTAGGATATTTAACCACGTATGAAAACTTATAAACCGTTTTATCATTAGCTGGAATAGTGACGTTCCATTTTAAAATTCCTTTTTTATCATCGTACTCTGAATTTCCTGTTTCGATATCATCAATTTTTATCTCTTTATTTTGACTTATCGGAATGCGATCAAGCAAAACCAAATCAATAGCTGAAGATTTGTTGTTTTTCAATTCAATGTCATAGTGTTTACTAATGATCTTGTTGCTTCCTAGAAACGCATTCTTTTTAAAATCTGTAGGTTGTGTTCGTTTTACAACCACATTTGGGTCCACTCCCAAAGAGATGGTTAACTGTTCTGTGGTGCTCTGCGGATTGATATGTGTTTTACCCGAATAATTACCCTCAAAATAGACATTCGCTTCTGCTGGCAAAAGATTGTATTGTTCCCAATCATCAATTTTTGCGGTTAAAAACACATTCTCATTTAAAACTGGAGCAGCAAAATAAGCATAGGTTGCTGGTGCACTGTAATTTTCAATTTCAATAACGGTAACATCTCCATTGCTAGGAACGGTATATGATTTTTTGATTTCGAAACGTGTGTTGGTGATACCTTCTTCAATGATATCTCCGTTTGATGTCAGTTCTTTTGGTTCAATATAAGGTTCTTCATCAAACTCTTGATCGCTTAATCTTTGAACTCTGTTAACGTAGCTTGAAGAACTGTTTTTAACACCAGCATAAGCTGTAATAACAACAGATTCTAAAAGGGACATATCCTCATCCATGGCAACATTCATAATACTCGAGTGAATTGGAAGCTCTTCTGTTTTCATACCAACATATGACATTACAAGTTCTTGACCACCATTAGTTTTAAGTGTATAATTCCCATCAAAATCTGTTTGCGTTCCGTTAGATGCTCCTTTTTCAATAATAGAAACTCCTGGTAAGGGTAAGCCATCACTGGACGAGGTCACAACTCCCGAAACTATTTGTATCAAAGGATTGTATTTGTAATTATAACTTTTGGTTGCTCTTTTGTTTCTGTGATTACTATATGCACTTATAAAATTCAGATATTTCGGATTCACATCTGGCTTTATGTTATTCGTATTTGGGTCGCTTGTTGACAGTGTGAGATTGACGTCATCCCAATTATGACCTGTATTTTGATACACATGCGCTTTGTAAACCAATTGTATTGGTGTGTTGATTTTTTCGGCCTTGATATCATAAATTGGGAACCAGCCAGCATTGGTCACATTGTAGGTGATATTAAGGTTTATATCGGTTTCTATTTCTGTATTGAGTTTGATTTTAATTTCACCTGTTTGAACTTTCTCGTCAACATTAAATTCAACGAGTTGCTTTTTTAAATCTACAATTTTAGCATTTAGATCGCTCTTTATTTTTCCTGCTTCATAGATTTTTGATTTTATTTCTGTCGTTCGTATTCGGTAATAGGTTGCAAATTTTTGAAGTTTTTCAAGGTTGACAACCTGGTTGGTATTGCCTAATGCTCGGTTTTGCGTGATGAGATAAAGTTCTTCATTATATCCTGAAATTAAATGGTCTTCAGCTTGAATATCATCATAAAGTACTAGTATTTGCTTCTGAATAGCCTCAACATCCTCACTTTTATCTTGCTTTGAGAGGTAATTAATTCCGAAGTTAATTGATAAAATAGAAGCGTTTTTTAATCCGGAAATCTGTATGCTGCTTTCTTGAATGTTTGGTGATAAGTGATTAAAAGTGAATTCGGTGGTGCCAGCAGGTAGTTTAATACTTGCTGAGCGTTCAATTTGAGCTCCACTTAAGTATACGGTAACGTCTTTTATTTTTGTAGTAGTGCCTTTGCCATTACTTGCAAAACTAATTGCTGATAACAAAATTAGAAATAATGTGAAATGTCTCATAGTGGGATAGTTTTAGTTTGCTGTAAAACTATCGCACACATTCAATTTAAAAAACTAGGTTTGAGTAAACTCCTATTTTGGGTGAGTAAATACATATTGTCACTGAGTTTGAGAAAAAAAACGACTTTAGATTGTGCATCTCATAGATGATTTTTGCATTTCTGTTTTTTTGAACATTTTTTTTTGGTTCTATACCGATATTTTTGCTCAAGTTTAGATCATTGAAGTAAATTTACACTATAAATAATGTGCTATTAATCAATAATCTAGTAATAGATAATCCCTCTTGATTAAATTATTATTTAGAGTTAAATTAGTTTTAATTAGTTGTTAATTACGAAAGTCCTTTTTTCCCAAAAGGACTTTTGTTATTCTAAAAACTTAGCTCTTAATTCTGGTGTAGGTATCATACACGCTTCTTTTTTGCCATACCATTTGTAACGGTTTTTTGCAATGTAATCATAGACCCAATTTCTAATAAATGCTGGAACAATTAAGAAAACAGTCATTACGTTTCTAGGAAACCCAAGTTGCTTGGCCACTTTTAAAGCAGCTGTAGATTTTGCAGAAATCCCATTTTCATTAGAGTACAATAGAATAGAATCTGTTTTTGTTGTATCAATTTCATATTTAGCTATAATTTGCTTTCCAATATCACTTTGAAGAGGAGCAAACCGAAACCTATCATTTTTATCATATTTAATCACATATTGAATGGATGAATTGCAAAGGTTGCAAACACCATCAAAAAGGATTAATTGTTTCTGCTTTGGTAATTTTTCTATCACATTGCAAAGATACGATAACCCATTATATAGTATTTAAAAATTGCGTTAAATCGTGGTCCTTATCGAGTTGTAATTTCTTTTTAAGACGATATTTAGATTTAAGAACACTGTCTGGCAAAACGTTGAGCATAGTAGCGATTTCCTTAGTAGAAAGATTCATACGCAAAAAGGAAGCTAGCCTAATTTCTTTTTCGGTAATGTCGCTAGCGACAGCTTTTATTTTATGGTCAAAGTTATTATGTACTTCAGAAAAATAAGATTTGAAGACTTCCCAATCTTTATCTTCGGCACTTTCTTTTTTGAGTAGCATCACTAAACGTCTAAACTCGACTTTAAAGAGTTCTGGAGACTGTTTTATTTTTTCTAAGTTTTCTTTGAGTTCTTGAATGAATGTGCTTTTTTGAACGAGATGCAATGTCTGGCTTGTCAATTCTTTCTTTTTAAAAGCAATCTCTTGCTTATAGATTTCTTCTTGTTTTTCGCGTGCTATTGTATTCTTTTTTATCCGTTGTTTAAACCCAAAGTAGAGCAGTCCTGCAATCGCTAAAAATGAGAGCATCCCAATACCAAATAGCGTTTTGGTAAGCTTATCGTTTTTTGCTTGAGCATTTAATGTTTTAATTTCTTCTTCTTGTAAAGCAATCGCGGCTTCTTTTTTTTCGGTTTGGTATTGGATCTCTAGTTCATTTAGCTTATCAATATTTTCTTTTTTGTAAATCGAATCTTGTAATCGATGATGTTCTGCTTTATTTCTATAGGCATTTTTGTAATCTCCCATAGCTAAATACGCACTTGAAACATTATTATAGTCGGCAACCATAATGCCTTTAGAGTTAGAGGATATGGAGTTGTTTAATCCAATTTGATAATACGCTAATGCTTTTTTCGGATTATTTTCACTCATGCTTATTCTTCCAAGATTTCTTGCATTATAGGCCATGCCTTCTTTACTGCCCAGTCTTTCTGAAATTTCATAGGACATTTCAAAATAAGGTTTTGAAACATTAATACTATCTATTTCAAAATATACAGTACCTAAGCTATTATAGGTATTTGCAAGTTTAAATTCATTTTTAACACTTTTATAAAACTCAATATTTTCGATAAAATAAGGAATTGCTTTCTCATACTGTTTTAACCATTTCATGTTTTCACCAAGATTATGTCGTACTTGAGCTAAACGTAATGGATTATCAATCTCTAAAGCAACAGTCTCTGCTTTTTTATAATATTCTAAAGATAAATCATAACGTTCTAGTGTAGATTGAATATTACCTATAGCCATATAGTTACCAATAAGGAGTTCTTTAGGAGCTTTGAATTTTTCATTGATTCGTAAAGCATATAATGCTGCCTTTAATCCAGCTTCATAGTTTCCTTGATACATTAAAGATCGAACCATATTATTTGAGGCTTTTGCCGCATTCAATGTATCTTGAACCTCTAAAAAAAGAGCCTTCGCCTCTAAATATGCTATTTCAGATTTTTCATACTCAGCTTTTACAGAGTAGTAATTTCCTGCATCCATTTTAGTTTTTGCTATTAATGGCTTTTGATCTAACTTTTTTGCTAGTTCAATTTCCGCTTCTAAAATAGTTTTTGCTTTCTCCATATCTGAATACACTATGAGTTTTAATAATTCTCCATAGGTGTGAACTTTGAGAACATCAGTTTGTTGGTTTAAAACAGATTCTAGACTATCAATTTTTTTTTGTTGTTGCGCAAATAGGCTAGTTGAAAAAACGTAAATAATTACAAGTAAAATTCTAAAATTCATAATACAAAAGATTGATTATTAGCTGTATCGAAGTTACTAAATTTAAATAGACTCTTAGCCTACTAGAATATAGTGTAAGTTGGGTGAGTCTATAATTTGTCTATACAAACAGCAAATCAAAATAAATTTAACAAATTGATTATCAGATTTTTAAAAACTAATTCTGATCTATCAGTCTTTTGTAAATCTATATAAAAAATGGAGTCTTGTCCATACTTTGTCCATGTCCAAAATTAGATTTCAGTGAGTTTTGCCTCTAGTTTTGGCTCATAAACAATTCGCAAAAAATTTAAAATTATGAAAACAACAATGAAACATTTACAATTTAGTATGATGTGTATTTTGCTAGTATTATGTATTGGATGTAGTAAAAATGATGATGATTCTCCAAATCCTGGAAATGGGGAAGTAGAACAAACAAATGGAATCTCAGCGGAAGACCTTGATAACTATTTAGGGGATTTAGGCATTATTATTAATACTCGAGATTTAGAGAAAAAAGGTTACAAACCTACAAAAGTAAATATAACAACATCTGCCACTGAAGGCGATTATGATCAACAAATTGATGTCGACCTATTTACAAATATGGCACAATTATCTTTGTCTGTAGAAGATCTAACAGAAGCAGCTGAAGCTGAATTACGAAATGGTGTGGACTTAGATATTGAAATTCTCAATACTGCTAATAGCGTTATCTTTTCGGAATCTTTTACAATCGTATCATTTGAAGAAAATGGGAACCAAATAGATATAGATGCTTCTTCTTTAAGTTATGTAACAGAAGCACTTCATTTTAAAGAAGGCATGCGTCATTATTTACAAACTACCAATTCTGATGGAGATTACGGCAACACAATAGTTAATAAACCTGGAAGTGGTTCAACTTCTAATACACTATTAAACACTAAGGAGTCCACTTTTAACCCGGGAACTACAAGTGAACAATTTTATATTTATAAATTTCCAAATGAAGAAAACACATTTGCTTTATGGTCTGCAATAACAAATCGCTACTTAGCTACAGATGATAATGATAGAACTTTTAGACAATCTGGAGCAGTATCCTATCCTACAGGACTTAACGATAATAGTTTGCATCCACGATATAGATTCAAAATAAAAAGAGAATCTAATGGCTTATTTACTATAAATGACATGAATGATAATCCTATGAGACGTTTTGGATCTAATTGGAGAACTGTGACGTCTGGTGCTATTGAATATTTTAGAATTATTGCTTTAGATATTGAATGGGAAACACAAGTGCTAGATACAAAACACTTACAACCTATCTTTCCTTCGGTGGATACATCATTTGGTTTTAATAGCACCTTAAGAAATTGTGGTTCTGGTTCTTTAGAGCAAGAAGTAGGAATACAACGAGAAGTAACAACAACCTATACAACCTCTCAATCTGAAACTATAGGACTAAGTGGACGTGTGACTACAAGTGTTGATGTTTCGGTTAGTGCTACAGCAGAAGCAAGTTTTTTTGGCAATGGTGGATCTGTTACTGGTGAAGTCTCAGCTGGTTTAGAAGTTTCTATAGAAGCAAGTTCTAGCAGTACTGTTGGTTCTGAGCAATCTACTAGTGAAACAAATACGTTTTTCTCTAATAGAACAGTAACAGTTCCTGCAGGAAGTGCATCATTAATTTATGATGCTTATCAAACCTATTCTAATGTAAGAGTGCCTTTTGTAAAACGATTTAGACTTAAAGGAACGCAAAATAATAATGGAAGTGGATCGCTATCAGGTCAGGAAATTGTTACTCAATTAATGGTAACTAGTTTTTCTGGAGTCATTACCAATATTGGATCAGATTTTGTAGAAATTACGATTCAAGGTAATATGTATTTAGATAATATAGTAGACACATTAACCGAGGTACAAGATGTTGCAGCGAATTGTAACTAATTATTGCTAGCAATTTGCTAAAGCGACAGTTGTAGTTTATACTGTCGCTTTTTTATTTTTTAGCCTCAACCAACTCCAATTGTTCCATACTTACATTAGTAGTAAACATTCCATAATTAACTACTGCTTTATTTTTTTCAATCTTATCAATACTCCCAACAGCACGGCCATCATGCATTCTCACGCGATCTCCAACTTTAAGGATTGGTTTAGGCTTTTCTACTGGTTTTGCTTTTTCTTTAGCTGTTTTCTTCTTTTTCCGAATCACAGCAACCTTTTGTTCTGCCTCTTTTTTGACTTGTGTTTCTTTAGCTTTTTCTGCTCTTTTTTGTTTTGCGGAAACTTTCTTGCGTTTAGAATTTTCTATTTGAACGAGTCTAAAAAGTTCAGCCATTAACTCACGCTTCTTTTTGTCATCGAAGTATTTCTCAGAAACGTCATTGAACTTTTGTCCGAGATAAATTAAACGCTGATTAGAGTCATAGAGTTCTTGAAAACTTTCTAATTTCTTCTGAACCTTGGCATTTACTTCTTCAAGCTTATCAGCTTCCGATTGCTTTTTCTTTTCGTTTTCTTTTAATGAACGTTCGGTTTTTTCCAGCTTGCTACGTTCTTTCTGAAGTTTTGCAATGGTCGCATCAAAACGCACTTTGCCACGTTCGATTTTCTTTTTTGCACGATTAATAAGGCTATATGGAATTCCGTTTTTCTGAGCCACTTCGAAGGTGAATGAACTACCTGCTTGACCTAAAATAAGTTTGAACATGGGCTCCAAGCTTTTCTCATCAAACATCATATTTGCATTTTGCATGAATGGTAACTCGTTGGCTAAGACTTTTAAGTTGGAGTAGTGGGTTGTGATAATTCCGTAGGCTTCACGATGATAAAACTCTTCTAAAAATGTTTCAGCTAAGGCGCCTCCTAGTTCTGGATCACTACCAGTACCAAATTCATCAATAAGAAATAAGGTGTTTTTGTTACATTTCCGAAGAAAGAAATTCATTTGTTTTAATCGGTAACTATAAGTACTCAGATGGTTTTCAATAGACTGATTATCGCCAATATCACTGATAATACGATCAAATAGACAAACGTTACTTTTCTCATGAACAGGAATTAATAATCCACTTTGTAACATCACTTGCATTAAGCCAATCGTTTTTAGTGTGATACTTTTTCCACCAGCATTTGGACCAGAAATTACTATAATTCTGTTTTGAGGATGTAATACGATGGACTGCGGAAATGTTGTTTTTCCTTCAAGTTTATTAGATAAATATAGAAGTGGATGGTATGCGTCGTGAGCTTCGTAAACTTTCTCGTTGTTGATTTTTGGGAGAATTCCGTTGATAGATTGCGCATGCTTCGCTTTTGCATAAATGACATCTAACCTTAAAAGAAAATCTTGATATCTTTGTAATAGAGATGTATAAGGACGTATGTATTCTGTTAAGTTTCTTAGTATTTTGTCAACTTCTTCACTTTCATCAAATTCTAAATTATTAAGCTCACGCGCGTATTGAAAGGTCTGCTCTGGTTGTATGTAAACGATACTGCCCGTTCTGCTGCCTCCCATAATGCTTCCCTTGACTTTACGCCTATACATTGCTTTTACAGCGAGTACACGTTTGTTTTCGACAACAGATTCTCTTATGTCATCGAGATAATCAAGATTGTGATATTGCGTAAGTGCTCCATTAAAACTGATGTTTATTTTACCTCTAATCGAATTTATTGACTGTCGTAATTGATAAAGCGTATCTGTTGCATTGTCTTTAATATCTCCAAAACGATCTATGATCGCATCAATTTCTGTTACGACATGAGCAACAACTTCTAACTTGTCTGACTGTTTGTGTAATGTTGGATAATACTCTTCAAATTTCTTTAGAAACTTTAAAATTTCATTTACCGTAAGCGTAATCGATGCGATTTTTTTAAAGCTTTTAGTATCTAAATATGAGTTTTCAATTTTCAGAAATTTGATTTCTTTAGTGATAGGCTCAAAACCATGATTTGGAATTCTGTTATCATTATAAAATGATGAAATATATTCATTGGTAAATGTAAGTGACTCTAGTGTAGATTCTTGAGTAGAAAAAGGTTTGATTTCTAGTGCTTCAATTCTACCCAAATCAGTGATGCACAACTCTGCAACCTGCTTTAAAACAGTATTGAATTCAAGATCTTGTAATGTTTTTTCGTGAATATTAATCATTAATAATTAGCCTCTAATGGTCAAAGATTGCAAAGGTAATTATTAATGATGTAGTAATAAAATGTTTTGGTTAATAGTAGGTTGACGGCTCCAATTGGCATCAGTATATTTAATGATTTTTTTAGAGATTTAGTCGTCCTTATAGAGACTCCATTTTACCCTTTTTTGAATTGTCATTTCTACAGTTAATATATTGTGATGCTGAATAAACTATATTTGGCGTAATACAGTTATGAGTTATTTCATACATTATGTAATATGATTTTTTTAAAATAAAATGAATTTAAGTATACAGCACAATTGGAAAGTCAGGCTTATCAATGAATTTGATAAACCGTATTTTAAAGAATTAATGGAATTTGTGAGAGAAGAATATAGAACTTCGCAGTGTTTTCCGCCTAGTTTACAGATTTTTTCTGCATTTGATTTATGTGCTTTTGATGATATTAAGGTCGTCATTATCGGACAAGATCCTTACCATGACGAAAATCAAGCCAATGGGTTATGTTTTTCGGTAGCTGATGGAATTAAACACCCACCATCACTAATCAATGTTTTCAAAGAAATCGAAAACGATGTAAATGTACCATATCCTAACTCTGGAAATTTAGAGCCGTGGGCAAAGCAAGGCATATTGCTTCTTAATGCAACATTAACCGTTAGAGCTCATGAAGCAGGAAGCCATCAAAATAAAGGCTGGGAACAGTTTACAGATGCAGTAATTGAGATGATTAGTAAAGAAAAAGAGGGTGTTGTTTTTTTACTTTGGGGAGGATTTGCTAAAAAGAAAGCTAAACTTGTTGATAGCCGTAAGCATGTGATTTTGACCTCAGGTCATCCATCACCATTAAGTGCTAATAGAGGGTATTGGTTTGGTAACAAGCATTTTAGTAGTACTAATAAAATATTGGAATCTAAAGGAGTAAAAAAAATAAATTGGTAGAAATTAGCTTCCTGTTGGTGCTAAATGAGTGGCTGCAGTCAGCTTCTTTGTAGGCTTTTCAATTCTAGCTCTATTTGGAGCTATGACTATTTGACTGTCTGAAGTAGATCTTTTTGTTGTTCTGTTGCAGCTAAAGATTAATAATAAAAAGTTTAATGCGACTAAAGAAGATAGTATTATAGTAAAGGTAATAATCATATTATGTTGTTTTAGCCAGGCAAGTTTTTATGATTTCAGGCTTAAATGTAATTAAATTTTAGATAAATAGAAAGTTAACATATCATAAACTTAAATTTTTGTTAATAAAGAATTGGTTTTACACCTGATAGTTTAAAACTATATAACAAAATTAAGGGTTTATTGGGTAATTGATACTTAATTGATATTTCTTACAAGTTCATCGTAATCTACCATTTTTGGAATCATATCTAGATTTAATAATTTTTTTTGAATAGTCGTTGTAGTCGCTTCATCAATAAGCTCTTGCGACCATTCTGTTAATGACAGCCATTCTTGTACGTCTTCTAATTTTTGGTCATACCTATTGGCAATGGTTTTATCAATACTTGGGATGAGCTTAAATTCTTCGGTGGTATTGTTTATGATATTAAGGATTGTTTTGACATCCTCAAGGTTGTTTTCTAAAAATTCTTCTCTAACTGCAATCACAAAGCAAGGCCAAGGTGTTGGGCAATTGTCAATGCGTCTAAAAACACCATCATCAACAATAGGCTTTGTGGTGAATTTTTCCCACAAGAAATAATCAGCATCACCATTAGTTAATCCTTCAACAGCGCCTTCAAGATTCTTAATAACTTCAAAATCAAGATCTTTTTCTATATTCCAGTTGTTGTTCTCGGCATTGATATAGGCCATAAGGTGAGATCCAGAACCGTATCTGCTAATGGCAGCTTTAGTACCTTTTAAATCCTCAATGGTTTTATATTCCGAATCGTGAGCCACATGAATTCCCCAAATTAATGGTGACTGTACAAAAGTTTGTACAATTTTACTCGGGTTGCCATCAATAATATCCTTGATAATGCCTTCGGCAAGAATTACAGCCATATCAATTTCACAATCACGAAGCGCTTTATTCATAGCTCCAGTGCCACCAAAAAAATCTTTCCACCGTAAATTAATACCTTTCTCTTTATACTCTCCATTTTTTAGGGTGAGATACCAAGCTAAATTGAAATGTTCTGGAACGCCTCCTATATTTATTTGTTTCAATATATTGTTCTTAAAATTTATTCTAAATTTATAATCTTATTCAAGGTGTAAAGAATTAAATCATCTACAACTTGCTTTGGGTCTGCACTAAACTCTCCAGTTGCTCTATTTGCAATTATAGCATTCATAGATAGAGCTTGATGACCAAGTAAACTAGAAATTCCGTAGATAGCAGATGTTTCCATTTCTAAATTGGTTATTGTTTTTCCTTCATAATTAAACGCAGCTAGTTTGTCATTTAGCTCATTATCTTGAAGTGCTAATCTTAAAATACGCCCTTGCGGACCATAAAAACCAACATTAGTTGCGGTAAAACCATTTGCAGTTTTTTCACTAGTGATAGCTTTCAATAAACGGGAACTACATTTCACAACATAAGGGTCAGATTTCTTATTAAACCAATTGGTTTGTTGTTTTAGTGCTTCGGAAATTTTAAAATCTTGGACATGTTCGCTATCATAAAAGTGGAGCAGGCTATCAAAACCTACAGCATACTCACTGGCAACAAATGAATCGATTGGAATATTTTCTTGTATCGATCCAGAAGTTCCAATTCTAATAATATCTAACGATGTTAGTTTTGATTTTATTTCTCGTTTTTCGAGATCAATATTTACCAAAGCATCCAGTTCATTAAAGACGATGTCAATATTGTCCGTTCCAATTCCGGTAGAAACAACCGTAATTCGTTTTCCTTTGTATGTGCCAGTTGATGTGCGAAACTCTCGTTTCTGAATCGTGAATTCAACAGTGTTAAAATGGTCTGTAACCCGAGATACACGATCTTGATCACCAACGACAATAATGGTGTTGGCAATATGTTCTGGACGTAAATTGAGGTGATAGACACTTCCGTCAGGATTTAATATTAATTCTGATGCTTCAATTGGCATGAATAAGTGTTTTTATAAGTTTGTTTTGTTGTTTATCAAATGTGTAATCCAGACAGCTAACACCTCCGTAAAAAATGGTATTGTTCATTTCTTTTTGATAATTGTGTTGGTGCTCTAGGGCCAAATGACCTTTTCTATTAAGTATTATAGCACCATCTTCTTCAGTAAAAAAGATAGAAAGTAAATCAATAACACGCTCTAATTGCAAATCACCATAGCCATAATATCCTTGATAATGAAGCGTGTAGCCAACCAAATGACGCCTTGATGTTATGGCGTTTTCTTTTACAAGTGTTAAGATGTTATACTCTAAAGTGCTTATCCCACTTCTGGTATCTGGAAAACGCTTAATATGAGCTTTTAAGCAAATATTCATATATTTAAATGACGATGCTCTTACTATTAATGGAATTAAAAGATTGTGATCAGTACCACAATATATTCGCCAAACTCTTTTCGCTAATGCAATATCATCAACATTTAATTTGATTTTATTGTCGTAATGAGATTCTAATTGCTTTTGATTTAATTCTGCTAAACCTTTCAAGTCTTTTTCACCTTCAACGCGACCACTGCAAACTAAATATAGAGGAAGGTAAATACCCTTTTGTTCCAGTAAGCTTATCACAGCAACCATATTAATATGGCAAAATAAATCGTATTCAAACCATAAGATGACTTCAGTAAAACCTGTGACATCATCTAGTTTTTTAAATTCTTCCATCATTTTTTCACGATGCAATGTGATATCGTAAAATGATTTGAAAAATGTTTCTCTTGTTTTAAAGAAAGCTTCTGAAGTTAAATCTTCAACCGTTGGACCAACACATAAGGTTTCTTGCCATGTCAATGTGTTTTCAGGAGTTGAAATGTTTAACTTATTCAAATAGTCGGTCAAACTATTGCCGTTTGTAATATGTAAGGGATTTGAATTCATTAGCCTCCAATACGTTTTACGTTAAATCCTTTATCTTTTAATAGTTGCATAATTTTATCTCTATAATCACCTTGAATGATGATTTTATCGTCTTTAAAACTTCCGCCAACACTTAGTTTTTGCTTTAGTTCTTTGGCAAGTTTTTTAAAATCTTCGGTAGCGCCTGTATAACCCTCAAGAATTGTAATAGGCTTTCCTTTGCGTTTTTCGTATTTACAGAGGATGGGATCATCTTGTAGCCAGAGGCCCTTATCTTTTGTTTCTTTTTTATCAGAAACAGGATCAGCTGCATGTTCTGGAAATAAATTTTTTAATTGGTCTTGTAAATCCATTTAATCAGTTTACAGTCTCAGCTTACGGCCACAGTAAATGAATACTGAGAACGACGACTGAATACTTATTTTTTAAGTCCAAGTTCAATTAAACGTTCGTTTAAAAATTCTCCAGCAGTGATATCATCAAACTGTTTTGGATTATTCTCATCAATACAGCTGTCTAAAACATCCAGTTTCATTTCACTAATGGGGTGCATGAAAAAAGGAATAGAATAGCGTGAAGTTCCCCAAAGTTCTCTGGGTGGATTCACAACTCTATGTATCGTAGATTTTAATTTGTTATTGGTGTGTCTAGAGAGCATGTCGCCAACATTAATCATTAATTCATCAGGATCTGCGATGGCATCAATCCATTCGCCTTTATGATTTTGAACTTGTAAACCACGACCTTGCGCTCCCATTAATAAAGTAATTAAATTGATATCACCATGAGCAGCTGCGCGAACAGCATTTTCAGGTTCTTCAAGGATTGGTGGATAATGAATTGGTCTTAAAATAGAATTTCCGTTATGAATATAATTATCAAAATAAGTTTCTTCTAATTCTAAAAATAAAGCTAAAGCACGAAGCACATATTTTGCCGTTTTCTCAAGCATACGATAGGTGTCTTTTCCAATTGTATTAAATTCAGGCAGCTCCTTAACCACAACATTTTTAGGGTATTCTTTAGCGCGCTCAGGATCATCTTCAACATATTGTCCAAAATGCCAAAACTCCTTTAAATCGCCTTCTTTCTTGCCTTTTGCACTTTCTTTACCAAAGGATATATAGCCCCTTTGCCCAGCAATACCAGGAATTTCATAACTACGTTTTGTGTCAACAGGTAAGGTGAAAAAGTTTTTAACTTCCTGATATAAATTATCAACAAGTTCATCATCTAAAAAATGACCTTTTAGTGCCACAAAACCAATGTCTTGGTATGCTTTACCAATCTCTTCAATAAACTTCTGCTTTCTATTGGGATCTTCAGATAGAAAATCCTGAAGGTTTACGCTTGGTATTCTATTCATTGTAATTGGATTTAATTGTAGTTCAAGATAACAAAAATAGCGAAAATAGTGCGAAAATAACAGATTTCAATTTCACTTAAAAAAAATAGACTTAGTCTTCTAAAACATAATTTTTATTTACATTTGATTTACTAATAAAATATTTTTAATAATGCTGACCTCGACCATAGGTAATATAACCTACGACAAAAAAAATCTAGACGACAAAACACTTTTAAGCCTTTATAAGAATATGCTAAAACCTCGTATGATAGAGGAGAAGATGCTTATTTTATTACGTCAAGGGAAAATTTCAAAATGGTTTTCTGGCATTGGTCAAGAGGCTATTTCAGTTGGTGTGACGATGGCCATGAAAAAAGAAGAGTATATCTTACCGATGCACCGTAACTTAGGTGTTTTTACGACACGTGAGATTCCGTTATATCGCTTATTTAGTCAGTGGCAAGGCAAAGCAAATGGATTTACAAAAGGTCGTGATCGTTCATTTCATTTCGGAACACAAGAGTATCATATTGTTGGAATGATTTCGCATTTAGGGCCGCAATTAGGTGTTGCCGACGGTATTGCACTTGCGAGTTTATTAAAAAATAAAAAAGAAGTCACAGCCGTATTTACAGGAGAAGGCGGAACAAGTGAAGGTGATTTTCATGAAGCTTTAAATGTGGCTTCAGTTTGGCAATTACCAGTTTTGTTTTGTGTTGAAAATAATGGTTATGGTCTTTCTACACCATCAAGTGAACAGTATAATTGTAAAGATATTGCAGATAGAGGTAAAGGCTACGGAATGGAGTCTTTCATTATAGATGGTAATAATATCATTGAAGTATACACCAAAATACAAAAGCTCGTGGCAAGTATTAGAAAGAGGCCAAGACCAATTCTGATAGAGTTTAAAACCTTTAGAATGCGAGGTCATGAAGAGGCGAGTGGTACAAAATATGTTCCTAAGGATTTGATGGAAGCTTGGGCAAAGAGAGATCCTATTGAAAATTTTCAATCATTTTTAAGAGAAAAAAACGTCTTAAATGAAAAACAAGAGGTTGAAATTAAAGAAGCGATAATGCATGAAATTCATGAACATTTGCAAATGGCTTACGATGAAGAACCAATTATAGCTAATGAAACTACCGAGTTAAATGACGTTTACAAATCATTTGACTACCAAGAAACTACACCGAATTCAGAAACTGAAGAGCTGCGGCTTATTGATGCGATTTCATTAGGTTTAAAGCAATCTATGGAAAAGCATAAGGGTTTGGTCATTATGGGACAAGACATTGCAGAATATGGTGGTGTTTTTAAAATCACAGATGGTTTTTTAGAGGCCTTCGGAAAAGATCGGGTAAGAAATACGCCAATCTGTGAGTCTGCTATTGTAGAAGCAGCCATGGGATTATCTATTGCAGGAATAAAATCTGTTGTAGAAATGCAGTTTGCCGATTTTGTAACCTCCGGATTTAATCCTGTAGTAAACTATTTAGCAAAGTCACATTATCGTTGGAGTCAGCAAGCAGATGTGGTATTGAGAATGCCATGTGGAGGAGGTGTTGCCGCTGGACCATTTCATTCGCAAACTAATGAAGCTTGGTTTACCAAAACGCCAGGTTTAAAAGTCGTTTATCCTGCGTTTCCTTATGATGCAAAAGGATTATTAGCAACCGCTATTGAAGATCCAAATCCTGTGTTGTTTTTTGAGCACAAAGCTTTGTATCGCAGTATTCGTCAAGATGTACCTACAGATTATTACACGCTTCCTTTAGGAAAAGCCTTTGTTTTAAGAGAAGGTACTGATGTCACGATTATTAGCTACGGAGCAGGAGTGCATTGGGCTTTAGCAACACTTGATAATAACACGACTATAAATGCAGATGTCATTGATTTACGAAGTCTTCAACCCCTAGATTTAGAAGCTATTTTTGCTTCAGTTAAGAAAACGGGAAGAGCAATTATCTTACAAGAAGATTCGTTATTTGGTGGCATTGCTAGTGATATTTCAGCGCTTATTATGGAATATTGTTTTGAGCAGTTGGATGCTCCTGTAAAACGCGTAGCTAGTATGGAGACACCTATTCCATTTATTGATCAGTTAGAGGAACAATATATGTCAAAAGGTCGTTTTGAAGCTGCTTTGTTGGAGTTATTAGATTATTAAATACCTACTAAATATAGACTATCATGAACACACCATCAAATTCAAAGAAAGGATTTCAATTTGCTATTATAACGATTGTTACTTTTCTGGTTTTTTTAGTTTTTCAAATCTTAGCAGCCAATGAGAAAATTTCATTTGATGTGTATAGATATGCAAGTGGATTTATAATGGTTATGGTATTTGTGTCCTCTATAATTGGTTTTGTTTTCAGTATTAAAGGAAGACAGGAGCATAACTCGTTTAAAAAACTATTTGGACTGATTGCTAATACGATTCTATTTTTACTTTTTGTTGTTACTGTGATCGTAAGATTTATTGATTATAACAATGCATTATCTTAAGACTGTTTGTCAGCATAAGCTTGAATGTCATCCATAACTCTAAAAAAGTTACCACTCCATAATAGTTCGATGTCGCTTTCGGTATAACCACGTTTCACCAATTCGAGGGTTACATTAAAGGTTTCTGAAGCATCGTTCCAGCCTTCAACTCCGCCACCTCCATCAAAATCACTACTAATCCCAACGTGTTTTAATCCAATTTTTTCGACCATATAATCAATATGATCTACAAAATCTGAGACATTAACTTTCGGCGGAAAACCTTTTATTACACTAGCTCTTTCATCTGCTTGTTTTATGATTTTCGGTCTCAAATTAGCGTAAACAACTTTCTCTTCATGAGATAATACTTTGATTTCATCCCAAGTATACCATTTCGTATGCAGTGAAGCAGCGACATCTTCTCTAATGCTAGTAATAGCTTTCTCTCTAGCATCATTTTTTTCGGTATGTGTATAGGACTGAAAAGCAACGGCTTGAACGACTCCACCATTGTCTTTCATCATTTGAAGTTGCTCATCATCAAGGTTTCTGCTGTGATCGCACAAAGCTCTTGCCGAAGAATGTGAAGCAATAATTGGTGTTTTACTTAATTGAATCATTTGCGTTATAGCTGCTCTTGAAGGATGAGATACATCTATCATCATGCCTATACGGTTCATTTCTTGTATCACTTCTTTTCCGAGGTCACTTAAGCCATTATGAAGCCATATATCGTCTTCTTCTCCAGTATTACTGTCACATAGCTGACTATGTCCATTGTGAGATAATGACATATAACGAGCACCAAGATTATAAAATTTTTCAATATTAGACATATCTTTTCCAATGGGATAGCCATTTTCAACACCAATCATAGCAACTTTTTTTCCAGATTTTGAAATGCGTCTGACGTCCTCAGAATTTAATGCCAATTCAATTTGATCAGGAGCAATATCGTTAACTAATTTATGAATGGCATCAAACTTTGATAAGGCAGTTTTGTAGGCCTTTTTGTAGCCTTTATCATTAAGTTCATCTTGTCCAGTATACACAATTAACCAAACAACATCCAAGCCTCCTGCGTCCATTTTTGGTAGGTTAACCTGAGTTTCTAAATTTTGAGTATAGTTAACTGAATCTGTAAAACTATTGATATTGATATCACAATGAGAATCTAAAGTTATGACCTGTTCATGAATTGCTTTAGCGCGCTCTATAAGTGAAGTTGAATCATTTTTATTGGAAGACATATTTAGCGATTTATTTAACTTAAATTCGATTGTGAAATTACAAAATCTTATATTTAAACATGAATTCTTCTAGAGTCTATATTTTTTTAATAATCTTTATGTGTAGCTTGTTGATGTGCAATTGTAAGAATGAAGACAAAACCAAGTATGAATGGAGAACAAGAAAAGTTATTGCAACAGCTTATAATTCATTAGCCTATCAAACTAGTGCTGATCCGCATATTACTGCTTTTGGAGACAGCCTAAAACCAGGCTTACTATATATTGCTGTATCTCGAAATTTACTTCGAGAAGGATTAAAGCATAATTCGCTTGTGAAAATTGAAGGTTTAGAAGGCACTTATCTTGTTAAAGATAAAATGAATAAACGTTGGCTGGATCGCATTGATATTTATATGGGAACTGATGTTAAAGCTGCACGGCAATGGGGAAAACGAAAAGTTAACATCAGCTATAGGGTTGAAATTGTTGATGACTCTCTGACATCTAAATAAGAATTACTAATTTTTAATTTCTGTTTCAGATAACAACAAAGGATAGGCTTTTTTAACCTGTTTTACATCTTCGTTTTTGAGTTCATCAGTCGATTTTTTGAGTACATTTTCTGAATAACTCTTTTCGTAATACGCTTTCGTTAATTCATCTTGAACTTTAATATAAAAATTATAAGATGTTTGTTGGTCATTAGATAAGGATATGACAGCCTTTTGAGGATTATCTGATGAGTTTTTATCCTTCATACCATGACAATAGTTACAATATTCGTCAGCATTATTATCTAAAAAAAATTTCGTGGTATCTTTTAAATCCTCAATAGTTATGAGTTCATTTTCGACTAATAACTCATCATTTGAGTTTACTTTAACTTCAAGTGTGTTTTTTTGAAGTGATTCGGCACCACAGTTACTATTTGTTGGACAATGAGGTGTGATTTTAGGTTAACGCCTTTGTCATTTGGAATCACAGCAGTCACTAAGAAAAAAATAAGTAATAAAAATACAATGTCAGCCATAGAGCCAGCATTTACTTGAACGGATTGTCGTTTTGACCCTCTCATAATAGTAGTTTTAAAGATTGTTTAATGCTACTAAAGTTTCAAAAACGGTACCATTTTTTTTTTTAGCAATTTAGAGATCGCATTTCTATGGCACAAAAAAACCAGTAAACTTTGCAGTGTACTGGCCTTTTCAGATTGAGTATTGAACTAAGTTCAACAGTAATTTTGATTGATAAATAAATGTCTTTTCACTTTTAACGTAACGTTTCTAAGTCGTCGTTTGTTGTGTGCGATGTGTTGATAATTCTTGTTAAAGTTTTCATGGTAGATTGATTTTTTGATTGATGACGTATTATAGACTTATCTATAACGTCTTTTCTGGTTCCAAGCGTGAATTCTTGTTTCAGTTGATGTGTTCGTTAATTGGTTGCTGTTTAGAGTTCTCATAATATTGATTTTTTAAATCCACTGTTGCTTTAGCGAAAGTGAAATGATTAATTGATTGATATAACTTAGCTTAAAAGCTTTAGTTGATGAATTTGATATAGATTATCTATAACGTCTTTTTTTGTTCCAAGTATTAATTTTAGTTTCTAATGTTGTACTTGATAATTGATTGTTGTTTAAAGTTCTCATGATTTTTGATTGTTATACTCGCCGATGTTTTTGTAAAGGTGAATTGATTGATAAATATTGTTGTTTATACTTAATAGACGACGAACAAATAAAAATGTTACAGTACTATGCATAACAATGTAACGTTTTAACATATTTTAACTAAATAACCTTTAAAAAACGGGAGAAAAAGGGGTAATTACTTTTAAATTGTTTTTAACAAAATGCCTTGATAACCTTATAATTGGTTAATTTTGTAAGAATTTTTTTCTCAGTAGCTATTACTTATATGTCGGAAACTTTAGAGGTAACGAATAACAAGGCAACCAAAAAACGTCTGTATGATTATCAAATTGCAGATCTCAATCGCATATTTGATGTTTTAGAGGCTGCTCCAGATAATTATAATTTATTATATCAATTACCTACAGGTGGAGGTAAGACGGTAATTTTTTCTGAAATAGTAAGACGATACATTAAGAAACATCAAAAAAAGGTGGTGATTTTAACCCATCGTATTGAGTTGTGTAAACAAACTTCAAAAGTATTACACGGTTTTGGTGTTAATAATAAAATCATTAATAGTAAGGTTAAGGAGTTACCAGACCAAGATCAATACGAATGTTTTGTGGCTATGGTTGAAACCCTCAATAATCGCCTCAACGATGGTAAGTTAAATCTTGAAGACATTGGCTTAGTGATTATTGATGAAGCCCATTATAATTCGTTCAGGAAATTATTTGGATTTTTTGAAAACTGTTTTATTCTTGGTGTGACTGCAACACCCTTAAGTAGCAATATAAAGCTACCAATGAAGGATAATTACAAAGAGCTTATTGTAGGTGATAATATTTCAACATTAATAAAAAATGGTTTTTTGGCTTCCGCCGAAATCTATAATTATGATGTGTCTCTTACCTCACTTAAAATTGGTATTAATGGTGATTATACTGTAAAATCTTCCGAAGCATTATATACAAATACTGCAATGCAAGGAAAGCTTTTGTTTGCTTTTGAAGAATTATCAAAAGGAAAGAAAACGCTTATTTTTAATAATGGTATCAATACCTCAAAAGAAGTCTATTATACCTTTAAAAGAGCAGGGTACGATGTTCGGCACCTTGATAACACCTGTAGCAAGCAGGAGCGAAAAGATATTTTAAAATGGTTTAAACATACTCCAGATGGTATCTTAACATCAGTGAGTATTTTAACGACAGGTTTTGATGAACCTTCAGTAGAATCAATTATTTTAAATAGAGCAACGCGATCGTTGACCTTATATTTTCAGATGATTGGTAGAGGGTCGAGAATTTATCATAATAAATCTAAGTTTACTGTTTTAGATTTAGGTAATAACGCTGTTCGTTTTGGTCCTTGGAGTCAGCCGGTAGATTGGCAACATATCTTTAAAAATCCAGACTTTTACTTAGAGAACCTTCGTAATGACGAAGACATTGAACGTGATTTTGTTTATGAAATGCCAGAATCGTTACGTAAGCGTTTTACCAAAAACCCTAATGACGATTTCGATATTAAAGAGGAATACAAAAAAGTGACCCGAGAAGGCAGTAAGTCCATGCGAGCCATTGAGAATAGTATTGCTCAACATTCAAAATTAGTCATCGCTAATAGTGAAGATGTTTTTGAAGCTAGAGAGCTTGCTAAATTACTTCATGATGATATTTGTTACCGTATTAAGCAATATTGTTATTGTATTATGAACAGTACAAAAAACTATAAAGAATGGCTGTTAGAAGAGTATATTCGAAAGTTGCGATTAAGTTTCAACGGAAAGTTTTAACGTAATATTAAAATCTTTATACTTTAAAGTCGTTAGTTTCGTATTAGGTATGGTTTTTGAAATGACTATACTAAATAAATTGAGATGAAAAACTTTCTTATTTTCTTACTTTTTTCTTTGTGCACTTGTTCTGTGTTTGCCCAACCGGATACTGAGAAGAAGAACTCTATAAAAATACCTGCCATTGAAACTAAGAAGAAAGATACCACACCACAACTCATTATAAAGCCAAAATCTCAAATTGGGATTACAGATACCAAAAAGAATATTGGTGGTATTCCTATTGAAAGTAAAACTCCTATTAAAAAGTCTCAAAAGGAATTTTCAATGATACATGATAATGGATTACGAAATCCAGGAGAACTTTTTGAAAAGCGTTTTAATAAAGTCGCGGTAGAGCAAGGCTTAGCCATCGAAACCATGGCAGATGTATTTCTTGGTGATATAAGAAGTAATGGTGAGTTTGTAAATATCGTGTGTCGTGATCACGAATATCCAGATGGTGATTTGGTTAGAGTGTACGTCAATGGTGATGTTATTGTGCCGTCATTATTATTGACATCAGGATACAAAGGATTTAATGTCGACTTAAACGTTGGGATAAATAATATCGTTTTCCAAGCTTTAAATCAAGGAGATTCTGGACCCAATACGGCTCAGTTTTTAGTCTATGATGATAAAGGCAATTTAGTATCTTCAAAAAAATGGAATCTTCTCACAGGTGTAAAAGCTACGGTTAATGTGATTAAAGATGCAAATCCAATTCTATCAAATGCAGAAGCAGAAGAGAAAGAAAAAGAAAATTAAAGATTTTCTAAATCTCTTGACAAACTGTTAAACAATTTCGCTTTCGCTTTTAAGAATTTATTTTGAAGTTCTACTGATTTCAATTGTGAATCAATCAAACTCTTTTCACGAGAATTGATTAAAAACAAAGAGCTTTCTCCAAAACTGAATTTTCGATCTTCAGCATTTAACATGGTGGTATAATCGTTGACGATATCTTCTAAAAGCTGATTTTGAGTTTCAAAAGATTCTAACTCTCTATAGATGGCTAATACTTTATTTTGAATTGTAATTCTGGCATCATCCATTTCAAACTGTAAATCTTGAAGTTTCGTTTTTGCTAATCTTAAATCACCGCGTTCTTTTCTTAAAAACAGAGGGAAGGCAATATTAAAACCTCCTTTATACTGATTTGTATTAAACGATCGCGCAATATCTGCAGTTTCAGTTAAAAAATTATACTGAATATCTACTTTAGGTAATAGCTTGTTTGCTTTTAAACGTTTATCGACTTCGAGACCTTCGTATTTAAAACTCAATGACCTTAATTTCGGATGGTTTTCAACAACAAAATCGGTAAGTGGTAATCCTGAAATCTCTAAAACATCATCTATGGTGTTTTCTACAAAAGCATCGGGAATAACATTGGGTTGAACCTCTACAGGAATATTATCGTTAAGCCATAAAAACGTTGATAACTCTAAAGACGCTTTCATTAATTTTACTCTAGATTGCTCTAAGCCTAAGGCTCTGTTTTTTACGGTAATTCCTGCTTCAACACTATCTATAGCTGCTTTGTCACCATTTTCGGCACTACGTTTGACACCTTGAAATCTAATTTCGGCATTCGCTAAAAACTGTGTATAAATTTGTATTTCATTGTAGGCTTGTAACCAATTAAAGTAGGCTAGGGAAGCGTCATACAAAATCTGGTTGATAAGCATTTCTCGATCTGCTTTCGTTTGTTCATTAAAGAACTTGGCCTTTTTTAAATCTGCCATTCGTTTGTTAATAAACAAGCCTTGACCTAATGATGCCGAAATTCCTGCACTGTACAAACCGTCTTCTGGAACAAAATTTTGCGGATTTAAAAACGCGCCATCATTTTGTTCAAAATTTCCTTTCAGCTCAATACCATACCAAGTTGGAATTTTAAAAGTTGCGTTTAATTGATCAAAATACTCAAGATTTTTAAACTTTTTACGCTCGTTATCAACTTCAATTTTAGGATCAAAACCACCTCTAGCTTTCATTAAACTGGCTTGACCAAATTGAAGTGTTAATTCAGCTTGTTTCGCAATAGGGTGATATTTTTTAACATAACCTAAGTATTCACTAAAACTCAATATTATTGAATCTTGAGTTTGAGATCCAGCTGATGTTATAATAAAAACGAATAATATGCTAAGATATCTATTCATAATTGATACTTATTTTTTATCAGTTTTAGTTTTTGATGATCCTTCTGGTTGGTAATAATTAGGAGGAAATCCATTTAGTTTTCGCCATAATTCGAACCAAATAGGAACATCTTCTAATAATGCTATGGTCATTGCTCCAGAGCCAACACGGACGGCATCTGGCCATTCGTGATCTGTTTCATCAGGAGCTAAAAGTACTCTAAACTTACCATTTGGACTGATGAAATTCTCTATAGCGACTACTTTAGCACCATAAGTTCCATAAGAGATATTAGGCCAACCGCTAAATACAATTGCTGGCCAACCGTCAAACTGTACACGAACTTTTTCATCTTTATGAACTAAAGGTAAATCTATAGGTTCAACAAACATTTCTACGGCTAAATCATAGTTAGCAGGCATAATACCCACAAGTTCCTCACCTTCTTTAAACGTTTCGCCAATACCACCCTTTATGGCTTTATTGATAAAACCATCTTGAGGAGCTTTAATGTAATACAAATCATTTCGTATTTCATAACTAGTGAAGTCACTTTCTAATTTGGTTACTTGAGCTTCTGCATCAAAACCATTAGATTCTGCCGTGAATTTATCGCTTTCAGCTTTTGATATTTTATCGATATACTCAGCTTGCACACGATTTATCTCTAATTTAGCATTGATAACCTCATTTCTGGATCCTAAAAGTTTATTCTCTTGAGAGATTAATTTAGATTGCTTTTCTTGAAATTTTGAGCGTTTCTCTTCTAATTCTGTTAGAGATTTTAAACCTTCTTCATATAAATTCTGTATGGCTCCAATCTGTCTTTCAGCAATACTGAGGTCTATCTTAACCGCTTCTAAATCAATACTATCGCTTTGAACTTTGTATCCAGATTGCAATAGCTTATTTTCCGCTTGTTCAAGTTTTAATTTTCGTTCTCTTTGTAATGCAGCAATTTGATTATTTAAAGAATTCACTTTTGAGCCGTAAGAACTTACAGAAGCTTCTTTAGCCTTAATCTGTTGTCCGGTTCTATTCACTAGATTTGGATCAAAATATTCATTTTTTATTTCCGAAATGAATAATATGGTATCACCTTTTTTAACGCGATCACCTTCTTTGACAAACCATTTTTCAATACGTCCAGGAATAGGGGATTGTATGGTTTGAGGTCTCTGATCTGGTGTTAATGTTGTGACATTTCCACGACTATTGATATTTTGAGTCCACGGTAGAAACAAAATAATGATTCCTGATATGGCAAATGCCAATAAAAAACGATTGAAATGCTTGAAGTGTCTCTTGTGAAATACTTTTTTTCCAGACTTAAAATGTTTTAAGTCTACTTTTTGATTCAATTTATTATCTGAAATATTAAGCATCGTATTATTTATTTAATTCGATTTTACCATTTTCTAAATTGACTAATCGAGTACATTTAGTTTTCCAATCCATGTTATAACTCACAATTATTAATGCCCATGGGTTATTAGGGTCAGCTAAGAAATCCATGATGCGCTGAGCTTCTTGTTTTTCAAATTGTTCTAATGGATCTTTTAATAGTAATAGTTTTGGCTTTTTCAAAATGCTTCTTGCCAAAATAATCTTTTTAGAAGCTGTCGATGATAACTTTTTCCCTTCAGGATATATGATCGTTCGTAGTCCATCAGGTAGTGATTTTACCAAAGATACTAAGCCTATTTTTTCTAGAGCCCAATTGATTTCCTCAGTTGTTATAGAGTCGTCGCCAAAGGTTAGATTATCTCTTAGGCTGCCTTCAAAAGGTAATTCTTCAGGAAGTGATTGTCCGATGAGAGCTCTATAATGATTCAATTTCATTCCTTTGAGATTGATGTCGTTGACATAAATAGATCCACTGGAAGGCTCTAAAATTCCTGCAATAAGTTTTAGAAGTGTAGATTTTCCTGATCCATTTGAACCATATATAAGGATGCGGTCTTTTGGTTTGATAATAAGTGATACATCTGACAATAACGGATTTGCTCTATCCGGAACAGAATAACTTACATTCTCTAATTCAACTTTAAAATCTTTATCGTCATTTTCAATGATATCGCCATCTTGTGGTTCTAGTTCTTTATCAACGACTTGTGCTAATTTTTCCATAGATGTTAGCACATCATAAAACGATTCTAAACCTAGAATTAACTTTTCAACAGAACTAATAACTAATAAAATAATGATTTCTGCTGCGACAAACTGTCCAATATTCATTTGTTGATTTAATACTAGAAATCCACCAATGACAAGTAATCCAGCGGTTACCAAAATTTTGAAACCAATCAATTTTATAAACTGTTGTATTAACACCTTAAAATGACTTTCTCTAGCATCTAGATAATCTGACGTTAAATTATCATTTTTAGTCAAGGCTAAATTAGTTCGTCCAGACAGCTTAAAACTTAATATAGATCTTGCGATTTCTTGCAACCAATGTGCTACTTTATATTTCTGTTTAGACTCAACTAAACTGGTATCTAACCCTCGTTGTGCTGAAAATTTAAAGACCACATACACTAATATGATAAGTAAAATACCGTAGATGATGAAAAACGGATGGTAAAATGATAAGAGCATCAAACCGAATATAATCTGAAGTATAGCTGCAGGGAAGTCAATGAGAATTTTAGATAATCCTTTCTGAACAGTTAATGTGTCAAAAAAACGATTTGCTAATTCTGGTGGATAAAATTGACGTAATTCGCTCATTTTTATCTTCGGAAAACGATACGCAAATTCAAATGAAGATCTTGTGAATATCTTTTGTTGAACATTTTCAATAATACGCATTTGCATTAACTGTAAAACACCTACAAAAGCGACACCAAGTGTTACAAGAACAACTAAAACAATCCATGAGCTGCTAATTTGAGCACCTTGAATAAGGTTTATAATAGCTTGAATCCCTAATGGGAGTGAAAGGCTTACTACTCCTGCAAAAATGGCGTAATAAAATATTTGCTTTATGTCTTTTCGGTCTAATTTTAATAACCCAATTAAACGTTGCCAAGAAGTCAATATTGATTTTGTCATTAGTTAGTTTTTAAGGCATTACATACTAAATGTGTGAAATAATCTGAAGGTTGCGTCTCATCATTACAATCTGTTAATGACTTGAAATGATCTTTTAAAAAGTGCTGATGCAAAGCACCTTCTAAAACAGTACTTGCTAAGCTATGTGGGTATTTATAATTGGCATTAACTTCTATAATCATATCGCGCAATCTATTTACCAACCGTTTGTATATGGAGAAATAACCATCTTTGTTTTCATCATCAACTTCTTTAGTTAAGTACGATTTAGAATATTCACTAATTACAACACGGCTTAAAGTTACTTCATCTATATGACTAAAAGTAGTATCAGACTCAATAGTTCTGGTTAAAATCGTGATAGCTCTTTCTAGCTTTTCTTTCTCATTTGACATATTGGTCGTTGAAAATACCAACTGATATTCTAACCAAGCCCAATACCAAGAAGTTAAGTAGAGTAGTAGTTTATGTTTACTATCAAAATAACGATAGATTGAACTTTCGTTAGAACCTATAAGGCTTCCCAGTTTTTTGAATGTAAAGCTGTCGAAGCCAATTTCATCAATAAGTTTGATGCTATGTTCAATGATACGCTTTCCTAAATCTGACGATTGAGGATCTTTTAAATAAATTTTATCATTGATATCTATTCTTAAGTTTGAAAGTAAAGTTTTCATCTAAGTAGTATTTACCCGCAAATATAATAGTAACACTATTAAATGTGAATTTTTTAACTTTCTGTTAACTTATTTAAATATTGCTATAAAAATCCAATTATAACTCCTATCTTTACGGAGATAGGAGCATATTGCACCTTGTAATTAAAATTTCTCAAAATTAAGAATGGCAAAGTCGCAACAGACATTTAACAAAAGTGAAAAAGAAAAAAAACGTTTAAAGAAACGTGAAGACAAGCGTAAAAAAATGGAAGCGCGTAAGAATGAAAAGGAAGAAAATGGTGGTGCAGAGAGCATTCCATTTGCTTACGTAGATCAATTTGGAAATCTAGTAGATACGCCTCCAGACCCAGCTGACAAAGTTAAAGTAAAGGCAAAAAACATCATCATTGGTGTTCCTAAAAAAGAAGATATAGATGAAGAAGAATACGATCCTATTAGAAAAGGGAAAGTATCTTTTTATGATAATTCTAAAGGTTTTGGGTTTATTATTGATACTGAAGATCAAGAAAAATATTTCTGTCACGTAAGTGGCTTAATTGATGAGATTCAAGAAAATGATAAGGTACAGTTTGAGCTTGAAAAAGGTCAACGAGGTATGAATGCTGTTAGAGTAAAGGTGATTTAATATTGAAACACATATAGAAACAGAAAAGCTAGAGCATGCGCTCTGGCTTTTTTTATATTAACAATTTAGATTTTGAATCTATGACTTCAAAACAGTGGTAATTACTAAAGTTTTGATAGCTCTTCAACTTGTCCCATTCCTAAACCATCTAAGCTAATTTTCCCGACACGTACACGAACCAATCGTAAGGTTGGAAATCCGATTTTTGCAGTCATTTTGCGTACTTGTCTGAACTTACCTTCATTAATTGTTATTGAAATCCATGACGTTTTTCCATGACGGTCATCACGAATTTGTTTTATACGCTCAGGAAAATTAGGAGGCTCGTTTAATTTAAAAACTTGACAAGAATTTGTCACATAATGTTCGTTTTTATGACTGATGCTAACTCCTTTTTGTAATTGTATGATAGCCTCATTTGTGATCGCTCCATCCACTTGTGCATAGTATTCTTTATCTGTTTTGGAGCTGCAAATATCAAAGCTCACTTTGCCATCAGTAGTTAGTAGGAGTAGGCCTTCTGAGTCTTTATCTAATCTGCCAACTGCCATTGTGCCTTCTGGGAATTCGTATAATTCACCTAAGAATTTTTTATTGACTTCATGTCGTGCGTTGGTTTGAAACTGACTTAAATAGCCATAAGGTTTAAAGAGCCTAAAATGTTGATGGGTCATGTTAGTTATTGCCTCTTAAAATGGAATACACTAAATCCTTAGTGAGCTGTTTATCTTTTGCTTTAGCTCGAATGTTATCAAATGACATTTTAAAATCACAACCAGATTTATAAGCACTGCAACCATAAGCCGTTTTTCCTTTAATGATAGTTCCGTTGTTACATTTAGGACATTTTGGAGGATTTTGATCAAGTTTGTCTGACCCTTTAGTACGAGCTCCTTTTTTAGCTTCTAGTACCAATTTAAAATTGTCATCAAAACGCAGCAGCCCTTCTTTGATTCCATGTTCCGAAGAAAAACCTTTAAGGTTAACCGTAGAGCCTTTCTGGAGTAACCTAATGCATTGTTTTTCAGATATCTTTTTTCCAAAGTTTGTAAACGGTAATACAAAATCACATCCTGATTTGAAATGACTGCAACCATAGGCAGATTTTCCTTTTAATAGATGTCCTTGTTTACATTTTGGACAAACTTCTGCAGAAATTCCTACAATTTCTTTTTTCTTAGTTTTTGCTTGACGTTGCTTAACTACTGTGGCTTGTGATATATTAGCACGAGTGGTTTCACTGCGAACTTCATAGACCAAATTATCTACCATTTTTTTCATGTTATTAATAAAGAGGCTTGCACTATAGTCCCCTTTTTCAATATCCTTGAGTTGCTTTTCCCAACGTCCTGTGAGCTCTGCAGATTTTAATAATTCATTCTGAATTGCATCAATGAGTGCAACACCTGTAACCGTGGGAAGGAGTTGCTTTTTGTTACGTTTGATATATTGACGCTTAAAAAGTGTTTCTATAATATTTGCTCGTGTGGACGGTCTACCAATACCGTTATCTTTCATGAGATCACGAAGTTCATCATCGTCAACTTGTTTTCCAGCAGTTTCCATAGCACGTAGGAGTGAAGCTTCAGTAAATTGATTAGGTGGTTTGGTTTGTTTTTCTAAAAAAGAGGGTTCATGTGGCCCTTTTTCACCTTTTATAAATGTTGGTAAAGTGTCTTTGTCAGAAGTGTTTGAATCATCTTTTTTTCCGAAGTTAAAAACCATTTTCCAACCCTCTTTTAAAATTTCTTTTCCGGTGGTTTTAAAATTGACATCAGCGGCTTTTCCGATAACCGTTGTATTAGAGACGTCACAATCTGGATAAAATACAGCAATAAAGCGTTTGGTTATAATATCATAGACTTGCTGTTGATTGTATTGTAAATTGATTTGAATTCCTGTTGGAATAATCGCATGGTGATCGGTTACTTTCTTGTCATTAAAGACCTTTGCCGACTTCTTTATTTTTTTACCGAGAAGAGGTTGAGTTAACTGCGCATATTTGGTTAACTTTTGCAGAATACCATGCACTTTAGGATAGACATCATTTGGTAAAAAAGTGGTGTCTACTCTGGGATAAGTAACGGCTTTCTGCTCGTATAACTTTTGAACTATCTTTAATGTTTCGTCTGCTGAGAATCCAAATTTTGTATTACAATAGACTTGTAGTCCTGTCAAATCAAATAATTTTGGAGCGTATTCTTTTCCTTTCTTTTTAGTTGTAGATACGATTTCAAAATCATGTTCTTTGACTTTCTTTGCTAGAATTTCTCCATCTCCCATTTTCAAGAAACGACCCTCTTCATAAGCAAATAAGGTGTTGCGATATAATGTTTGTAACTCCCAATACGGTTGTGGTATAAAATTTTCAATGTCCTTAAATCGATTTACAACCATGGCTAGTGTTGGTGTTTGCACGCGACCAACAGAAAGGACTTGCTTATAACCACCGTGTTTTACTGTGTACAAACGTGTTGCATTCATGCCTAAAAGCCAATCACCTATAGCACGCGAAAATCCCGCGTAATAAAGGTTATCGTATTTTTTTGAGTCTTTAAGGTTTTCAAATCCTTCTTTTATGGCTTCGGTTGTTAAGGATGAAATCCAAAGTCGTTGTACTTTTCCTTTATAATTGGCTTGGTCTAAAACCCAACGCTGTATGAGTTCTCCTTCTTGACCAGCATCACCACAATTAATAACGAGATCCGCTTTATCAAATAGCGATTTAACGATATTGAATTGTTTTTCTATTCCAGAATTGCTTACCACTTTGGTTTTAAACTTCTCAGGAAGCATGGGTAAGTTATTTAAATCCCAACTTTTCCAATAGGGCTTATAATCATTTGGTTCCATGAGCGTACATAGGTGACCAAAAGTATAAGTCACAGCATAACCATTGCCTTCATAATAGCCATCACGCTTGGTATTGGCACCAAGAACTTGAGCTATTTCACGAGCGACACTAGGTTTTTCGGCAATACAGACTTTCACTTATCTATTGGGATTTAAGTTCTAAACAGAACTGCAAAATAGGAAATTGTTGTTGTTATTTGAACGATATTTAATTAGAGTTATTAACCAAATTTGAACGGTTTTTAGGAGGTGAAATTCTGTACATTAATATACAGAAAGATAAGTGTCAATATAATTGGTGTTTACGACTATTTTTTTCTACTAAATGTTAGAATGATATCCTTGATATTTGTGATGGCTTTTTCACTTGTTGCTACATACATTCCAACAAAAAGATAGTAACCTTCTTCATCGTCAAATAAAATCACTTGATACATGTTTTCATATGCAGTATCGTTGTTTTTTGCAAAAAGTTCGTAGCCTTTAAGACCGTCTATTTCAATATCGTTAATTGCTTTAGTTGGAATTACAGAATAGTCTTCAGGATAATTTTTTAATCTTGAGATACAAAATTGTTTGTGGTCATTAATTTCAGCCTGAGCAAAAGACTTGTCAGCGATCAATGTGGCTTTGTCGTCACTTTCAGTTGGTGTCTTTAAATCTCTATTAAAGAGCATTCCGTTTCCAACAACCGAAAGAAATTGCAGACCACCTGCATTTTCATTTAAAGAATAACTTAATGCTTCTCTTGGATTACTTTTAACTTCAATATTTATAAAAGTAGATAAAATACTTTCTTTAATTTTTTTGCCTAGCTGTATGGAGTCTTTCAAAAACACGCCATTAATGAGGGTGCTTGATGTTTCATCGCCATAAATTAAGATTTGCTTTGAAAAAACAAGTTCATTTGCAGGTTGGTCTAATTCAATAAGTAACCCGTTAAAGTTGGCAACCTTAATTTCTTTTTTTGTTTTTAATTCCTTTCCTCTGGTTTTTAACATTTCGGTAGTGTATCCTTTTGTTACTTCGGAATATGGAATAGGAATTTCCATGGTCATAATCATTGAGGTTTGGTCATATGGATTTTGAAATCCTTTGAAATTAGTTGAGGACTCATATGTGGACGGTGGAATCATAAAGATATTTGTTCCTTCAATATGAATATGATTTCCAGACTTTTCTTTAGGTAATTCTTGACTAAAGCCAGATAATGAAATTGTTAGCAATAGTGTTGATAGTGTAATTATTTTGATTACTTTAAAACTTTGTTTAATAGATTATATCCATTATTTCATGTGCTACATGAGGTCTGTAATGTGAGCTTTCGTAGTAATTATGAATGGGTTCAGTAAATTTATTTTTACCCGAAAAGTTATAGATGTTTTCTCGTCCGAACACTTGCTCTAAGATTGCTATCTGCTCTTTTTCCATCGGAATTTGATCATATACTGGTGAAATAACAATTTTGAAATTGGTATTGTGTTTATCAAAAATAGTTTTAATACTATGTAATTGAGCTATTTCTTCAGGTGTTACTTCACATTTTATTAGTTCTGATTTTGGACGATTATAAAAAGCGCCTTTATCAATGCGATCTTTATAATAGTTTAAGGAGTCCATTTCGATTTCTTTATCCCAACCGTACCAGATGTCACAATTTTTAATATTTACGACATGGTCTTGTTTTTTTCGTGTCATGTAAGAGCCCATATATTCTCGATGTGTTTCAAATATTGAATAATCAAGATAAGCTGATAAAAACCGAATATTAAGAGAAGCTTTAATAAATTCAGAATAGTATTCCGTTTCTGATGATTTTGACACACATGGCATGGCAACAAAAAGGTGCCCCTCAACAGGGTGTGTGATTCTTAACGCTTTTCTATCTATTACGACTAAAGCATTTTTTATGGTGTCACCAAGTTCGTCTATATACTCTATTTTTTTTGAAATACCCCAAATGCCTTCACCTGAGGCGTCAAAATGAAAAGGCTTAGCGTTGTTTTCTAAATAAGATTTCCAATGTTCACATTTGAATGCTTGGGACCTAGAACTCCCAAAAATAAAAGCATCAAACTTTTCTTTGTCTCTAAAGTGATTGTATGTTGTAGTGGTCACCATTTCACGATTAATAACAACTTTTTGAGATGAATAATAATCTTGAAATCCAAATATTTTAAAAAAATCAATTGATACAACAGCAATGACAATCAAAATTGAAGGTAGAGTAAATATCACTAATCTTTTTAAAAACGTTTTCATAGTCTAAAATTGGAAATAAATAAATTGTTGCTCTTTCCCACCAAACCAAAGAATAGCAATAATAATGGCATAATACATTACATATCTTACTATTCTTTTCTTTTTTAAAGCTAAATGAGCAATTGCATATTGTTTTTCTCTGCCTTTCCATTCAATTATAATAAAAACACATATTAAGATAATTGTTGTTACAGCATTTTGTATGCCATTAAATTGTGGAATTGTAAAAAGTGATAGTGATAAGATTTCGGCAATGTAATTGATGGCGTGTGCCATGTCATGTGCTCTAAAAAAAATCCAAGCAAATACTGTCAGGCTAAAAGTTAACATCATAGAGCATAGTTCTTTTAGGCTTGGTAGACTTTTTCCTTGCGCTACTGTATCTAAATTATTCCGGTTCTTATGAGTTAATATTAGTGGTAAAAAATAAATAGCATTCAATGCTCCCCAAACAATAAACGTCCAATTTGCGCCATGCCAAAATCCGCTGACCATAAAGATGATAAACGTATTTCTAACTTTCATTAGATTTCCACCACGACTGCCTCCTAAAGGAATATAAAGGTAATCTCTAAACCAGGTGGACAATGAAATATGCCAACGCCTCCAAAACTCGGCAATATCTCGAGAGAAGTAGGGGAAGTTAAAGTTTTTCATTAGATCAAAACCGAAAAGACGCGAAGTTCCAATTGCGATATCTGAATAGCCTGAGAAATCACCATAAATTTGAAACGTAAAAAAAAGGGCCCCTAAAATTAAAGTACTTCCAGAATAGTCATCAGAATTGTTGAAAATTAAGTTTGCATATTCTGCACAATTATCAGCAATGACTATTTTTTTGAATAATCCCCAAAGTATTTGTCGCATACCATCGGCTGCTTTTGAATAATCAAAGTGTCTTTTTTTATAAAATTGAGGAAGTAAATGCGTGGCTCTCTCTATGGGTCCGGCAACTAATTGTGGAAAGAAACTTACAAACGCTGAAAATGCAATAAAATCTTTTGTAGGCTCCAATTTTCTTCTGTAAACATCTATGGTATAGCTCAAAGTTTGAAACGTATAGAAACTGATTCCTACAGGTAAAATAATGTGCAATGAATTTGCCTTAATCTCAGTTCCAAACAATGAAAAAGCACTAATAAAATTATCAAGAAAGAAATTGTAATACTTGAAAAAACCTAAGAATCCAAGGTTAACTAAGATACTAATCCAAAGAAAAATCTTCTTTTTTGTTTGATTGTCCTCAGTTCTTAATCTCTGACCAACAAAATAATCAATAATTGTACTAAAAAGTATCAATGATAGAAACCTCCAGTCCCACCAGCCATAAAACACATAACTTGCTATGACTATTACAAAATTTTGCAGTTTCAGGTTTTTGTTTGTAAAAAACCAATATAGTATAAATACTATAGGTAAGAAAATTGCAAAGTCAATTGAGTTAAATAGCATAAATTCTGACTATTATTTTAATGTCTATGACATGTATTATCAATTAATGTGATGGTTTGCTATAATTAAAACTTAAAATATGACATGCAAATTTTCTCTTTCTTAAAAAAAAACAGTCGCTTTTCTAATGCTATATTCATGTTTTCAGCATTATTAATTCTGAAAATAATTTAATTTTTAGATTTCATTATTTAGTTGTTCTCAATAATTTGATAGATCATTGTTAAGTCTTCATCACTGAAGTATTCGCTATCTTTTTTATTCCTGTTAAATATCTTTACTTTTTTAAGATATTTCTTGTAATTGAATGGAGATAAATTGGTAAACTCTATAATAGTCTCCAGTATTTTTTCTGGATTTGCAACAAAATCTTCATAGTGTACTTCAAGGTATTTGGGTTGTATTTTATGACGTTCACTATTAGTTGTTTCATCAATTTTATTCAATTGAAAAGCAGTCAGTAAAGGACCATTACTAGCGTTTTCTTTAGCCCATTTTTGTTCATTATCGTCGTAGGCACCTGTCCACCATAGTTTATTAATCCCTCTTGTTTGCCAAAATTTAACCTTTAAGAATGAGCTAATTGTTGGGATTCTATTTCGTTTTAAATTTATAAATACAGCATCTGGAAATATTTTAGATAAAAATGTAATTCGAGACGGTCCAGTGATTTTGAAAATCAATCTTTTTTTATTTTGAAGTTTCACCATGGCATTAAAGTAATCTCTAATGATATGAATTCTGTCTTCAGTCAAGGAATCTTCTAATAGAAAACTTTTTGAAAAATCAATGTCTTTACCTGTGATATGATCCCACATTTCATAAGCTTCGTGAGGATTGAAAAAATATTTATTTAGAAAAGGTGTTTTATTTAATTGTTTCTTTTGACCATATATTTTCCATAAGGGATTGTCAAATAGTAATCTTAATAAATTTATGTTCTTGCTATTAGGAAATTTATCATTGTAATTGCTTGGGTATGCTAAATGCGGATGTCTACTTATAATTTCAGAAACTATAGTTGTTCCTGATCTTCCAGTTCCAATAAATATGATAGGATTCTGTAAATGTTTCATTATTTTTTTTCTTTATAATATTCAAAACTGTGTAATATCAATTCATTATCAACCAAACAATCAACTTTTGGTTGTCCGAAGGCCTCTAATAATACAAAGTTGATATTGCCATGCTCATTCTTCTTATCGTATTTTAAGAACTCAATAATAGCATCATAGTCGGAAGATTGAATAGTAACAGGTTCATATATTTTGTTGATTGCTTTGGTAATATGCTCTAAATCTTTTTTTGGAAAACCTAATAATTCAGCTGAAATAAAACATTCTAATATCATTCCGATAGCAATCGCCTCACCATGTAGAAGTTCTTCTTTATCTGGATGACTTAAAAAATAAGATTCTATAGCATGCCCTAGGGTATGACCAAAATTGAGATGTTTGCGTTCACCTTGTTCTAAAGGGTCGTTCGTAACAACTACTTTCTTAATTTCTACAGATTCATGAATTAACAGATCTAAATCTTCAAGTGTTAGATCTGATAAATTTGTAAGCCTTTCAAAATAGTTTTTATCTCTAATAAGACCGTGTTTTAGCATTTCGGCTAGACCAGATCTCATTTGATTTTGAGGAAGTGTATCTAAATAAGAAGTGTCTATAATCACCATGTCACCTGAACTAATAACACCAACTTGATTTTTTAAAGCACCTAGATCAACACCAGTTTTTCCACCAACAGAGGCATCAACCATTGCTAGAAGTGATGTTGGAATATTAATATATTTAATACCACGCTTAAAGGTGCAGGCCACGAAACCACCTAAATCAGTGACAACACCACCACCAAGATTAAGAAGTAAACTTTTCCGATCAGCTCCCAGCTCTGAAAGCGCATTCCAAACACCAACACAAGTATCTATGGTTTTATGGGCTTCTCCTGCTTCAATTTCAATAATTTCAATGTTGATACTGGTTTCTAATTGCGACATGAATTTTGCCAAACAATGCTCATGGGTATTAGTATCTACGAGAATAAATATTTTTGAAAACTGATGTTCATCAATATAACTATTAAGCTCTTGATAAGCTTTTGAATTAAAGTGAACCGTATATGTTTTAGTTTTAATAGAATTCATGCCGAAAATTAGCGACTTTTACTAACATAATACCTACCGAATAATTATTTTTGCAATATATTTTTAACAAATGAATACAAAACCTCTCTTTAACAATACGGAAATTGCTTTTGCACTTAAAAACGACTCCGAATTAGAACGCGCATACTTTCTCTTTAAAATGATTTCTCATGAACCGTTGGTGAGGATTGGAACTGCGGCAACTAATTTTGCTTTGAAAGCGAAATTACCTGTAGAAGGTTTAATCCGTTCTACTGTCTTTGATCATTTTTGTGGAGGTGTTAATGAAGATGATTGTTTGTCGGTTATTGATAAGATGTTTACTACTGGTGTGAGTTCTGTTTTAGATTATTCGGTAGAAGGAAAGGAAGAGGAGTCGACTTTTGATGATGCTCGAGATAAGATTCTTAAAATTGTTCAATTTGCTGATGAAAAAGAAGCGATGCCCATTGTAGTATTTAAGCCTACAGGCTTTGGACGGTTTTATTTATATGAGAAAAAAAGTGAAGGAAAACCATTTACTGCGGAAGAACAAGACGAATGGAATAGAATTGTTGCGCGTTTTGATGTCGTTTGTAAATTAGCCAAGGCCAAAGATGTAGAGGTGTTGATTGATGGAGAAGAAAGTTGGATGCAGACAGCAGCTGATGACCTTTGTGAAGATATGATGCAAAAGTATAATGTTGAAAAACCTATTGTATATAATACATTACAAACATATCGTTGGGATAGATTAGACTATTTGAAGGATATTCACAAGCATGCTATTGCTGGTAATTTTAAACCTGGATTTAAGATTGTTCGTGGTGCCTACATGGAGAAGGAGCGAAAGAGAGCAGATGACAAAGGCTATGTATCTCCAATCTGTGCAACCAAACAAGCCACTGATGATAATTTTAATGAGTGCATGACTTATATTTTAAATCATATCAATGATATTTCACTTTTCATTGGGACTCACAACGAAGAGAGTTGTTATTTGGCTATGGATTTAATGCATCAATTAGGAATTGATAAGAAAGATAATAATGTATGGTTTGGTCAACTCTATGGAATGAGTGATCACATAAGTTTTAATCTTGCTGCAGAAGGTTATAATGTTGCCAAATACGTACCATTTGGTCCTGTTAAAGATGTTATGCCTTATTTGATTAGGAGAGCAGAAGAAAATACATCAGTTGCTGGACAAACCAGCAGAGAGCTTAATTTATTGAAGCAAGAAAGAAAACGGCGTAAGTTGTAAATTATACTGGTATTACAAAACAAAAAATCCGCAATATACTATTGCGGATTTTTTTTATTTATATTTTTTGAATACGTCATACCATTTCTTTTTCCGTTGTGGATTATTTCCATAGCCATAACCATAACCTCTCTTTTTAATACTTCCGTTGAGAAGTGTTACCATATTAGGCAAACGTTTTTCTTCATACATGGTTTGTGCAATGTGCAATTGACGTTTATCAATATTGTTTGCACTTACGACATATATAAATATATCGGCATGTTTGCTTATTAAAAGTGTGTCAGTTACAAGACCTACTGCAGAGGAATCTACAACGACATAATCGTAGTGTTTTGTAACCGTTTCAAAGAGATAAGTTACACGATCACTCATTAGTAATTCTGCTGGATTTGGTGGAATAGTTCCAGACGGAATTACGTCTAAAAACGGATTATCTTTAACTTTTACAGTAACATCCTCGATGCTTAAAGATTTATCAGATATAAAATCCGTCAATCCTATTTTACTTTTTATTTCTAAGTAGTCATTGACTCTTGGAACTCTAATGTCAGTTTCGATTAGAAGGACTTTTTGTTCAGAAAATGAAAATGAACTTGCTAAGTTTGTTGTTGTATGTGATTTCCCCTCTTGAGCAGTGGTTGATGTTACAAAAATTGTTTTACATGATTTATTTAAGCTTTGAAGCATAAAATCGATGTTAGTTCGTATAATCCGGAATGCTTCGGCCTTTGGAGAATAATCAACTTTTTTTACAACTTTTAATTTTATATCTGATTTTGGAATGTCTCCAATGAAAGGCGCTTTAATCAATTTTAAGACATCATCTTTGGTATGAACTTTATTATCCATAACATCTTTTGCGTATATGAAAGCAAAAGGAATAAATAGACCTAAGAGAATTGCAGAAAGATATATTGCATTTTTTTTAGGAGATACCGGTTGATTATTAGTGTAAGCAAAATCAATAATTTTTGCATTAGCAGATGACATCCCTAATGTTATTGCCGTTTCTTCACGCTTTTGTAATAAATAGAGGTAAAGTGACTCTTTGATATCTTGCTGACGCTTAATATCTCTAAATTGACGCTCTTTTCCCGGAGCAGAATAAATTTGACCACGAATTCTAGAATTTTCTCTATTGAGGTTGTTAAGCGTAATTTCGTTAGCAGATTTTATATTATTTAAACTTCTATCTAGGTTGTTTTTTAGCGCATTAATTTGATCATTTAATTTAACTACAGTTGGGTTTTTATTACTTGAGTTTTTAAGAATCCGATCACGCTGTAAAACCAAATCATTATGACTTTTAGTAATTTGATTAACATTACCATCAGAAATACCAAGATCGGCTGGTAATAAATCAGATTCGCTTTGATTATTGTTTATTTTATCAGTCATATATTCAGCTAACTGTAACTGAGTACTAACTTCATTTATTTTTGCATCAGTGACGCGTTCACTTTCTAAAAAGATATTAGATTGTGAGCCTAAAGCAGTTAATCGATTATCTTTTTGAAGTTTCTCAGCTGTAAAATCTACTTGTTCAAGCTCATTAGATACAATGTTTAATCTATTAGTAATGAAGTCTGATGTAGTTTGAACGATTTTCTCTTTATCATTGATTACATCTTCATTATATTTTTCAATTAATTTATTTATAATTAATCGTGCTTTCTCCTTGATACTCTCTTGTAAAGAGATATTTATAACATTAGACTTGTCTGTTGTATTCAGTTTAATTTTTAACAGATAAGATTCAATTACACTATTAATTGGAGTAATATTAATTTCAACATAAGATTCAGGGTCAGAACCATAAGTCCCAATATTTGGTGTAATTACAAAATCTCCAAAAGATGCTTTTACTTTTTCACCAAAACTATGTGTTGTTGTTCCTCCGTCTTTAAATTCTAGGAATTTATTAGTATCAACTTTAGAAAGCTCAAATTTTTGTTCAGAAATAATTTTTATATATAAAGACTTTCCAATTTTTGACATTACAGAATCACTCATAAAAAAGTTAATATTCAAAGGTGGATTTGAATAAACCTCTTCCTTTTTAACTTTTCCGCTTACGTAATATTTTATATTTAGATTTAAGTCTTTAACAACTTCAGAGACAATAGAACGAGATTTTATAACTTGAATTTCATCTATTACATTAGGCAAAGTACTAGATAGACCTCCATTTTGTAAGGATGATATTTCTGCTAGACTCCTCGAATTTTCATCTTCTTTTAATTTTATAGTAGCGTTAGCTTGGTATAAAAAGGTACTGTATCGAATTTTAAAAAATGCCACAGCCATTGCAATTAACAAACAAACTAAAATGAGCTTCCATTTTGACAGATATAATTCAACAATATTTAAGATGTTGTCTTTATTTGTAGGCGAGTTTTGCGACATAGTAGTAAGTATCTATATAAATTAACGTACAACAAAAATTGCGACAATCGTAGCAAATGTGGATATGGCAGAAATTAGTACTGCCGTGTTTGGATTGAAAGTCGATGATTTTATTCTAGCATTGTTAGGCTCTACATAAATCACATCATTTTGTGCTAAATAATATACTGGAGAATTTACAACATTTATTGAGGTCAGATCAAACTTAGCGTATTTTTTCTTACCGTTTATTTCACGCACTAAAAAAATATTATCTCGTTTTCCATAAATAGTTAAATCTCCAGCAAGTCCTAAAGCTTGAGTTAGAGATATACGTTCTCCATTAACAGTGTATGATCCAGGTCTGGTAACTTCTCCAAGAACAGTAATGGTGAAGTTTACAAGCCTAATATTAATTATAAATTCATTAACATATTCTTTGATTTTATCCTGTAGCATTTTGGTTGCTTCAGATCTTGTTAAACCACCCATTTTAAGAGTCCCTAATGTAGGAAACTCAATATTACCTTGAGAATCTAATAAATAAGTTTGTCGCAAAGATGTGGGTTGCGACAGTCCATTGGTTGAAGTATCAAAGGTAACCACGGGAAGATTAAATGCTGCGACCGATTCACTAACCTCTGCAGAGACATCAATTGTTATGATATCATTTGGCTGATATGTTATTTCATGAGTATTATCAAATTCACTTAAACTTTCATTAATTATAGGTTCATCTTGAAAGTAAACAAGATCTTTTTTAGATCCACAAGATGATAATATCATCAATGACATTACTAATAGCAGTCTAAAAGTGTTTTTAAAATGTTGAAACATAATACTTGTAATTTGGTTAAGTTTATTTTTTTGCATCCAATACTTCAAATTTAGAATTATTGGATATAAATTCCGGAACGATATCTTTTATTAATGACACAATTTCTAAGTTTTGAGACTTGGAATTAACGGTATATAAATATGCTATTTTTTCACTTATAGCCTTGATATCTAATTTTTTAGTTTTTGCAATCATGATTTTATCATGGTAGGTTGGACGCGTGTTTTCACCATCTGCCAATAATTCTTCATAAATTTTTTCACCAGGTCGTAAACCAGTGATTTTAATATCAATATCTTCTGGATATCTTAAACCTGATAGTATAATCATGTTTTTCGCTAAATCATATATTTTTACAGATTTACCCATGTCAAACACAAAAATTTCGCCACCATTACCCATCGCAGCAGCTTCAAGAACTAATTGACAAGCCTCTGAAATCGTCATAAAATAACGTGTAATGTCTTCATGAGTTACGGTTAGAGGTCCGCCATTTTCAATTTGTCTTTTAAATAATGGAATTACTGATCCATTTGATCCAAGTACATTACCAAATCGTGTCGTAATAAATTTGGTTTGTCCTTTTCCTTTTAAACAATTGACGTAAAGTTCTGCTATTCGCTTTGTAGCACCCATTACATTAGTTGGGTTAACAGCTTTATCGGTAGAAATTAATACAAATTTATTAACACCATGTTTTACTGATAAACTAGCAACATGCCTTGTACCATTGATGTTAACACTTACCGCTTCATATGGATTATTTTCCATGAGTGGAACATGTTTATATGCAGCAGCATGAAAGACTATATTTGGTCTATGAAGTTGAAATATTTGCTCCATACGTCTGTAATCTCTAACATCAGCAACGATAGCAATAAAATTCTTAAAACCTTTTTGTACAAATTCTTGTTGTAAATTGTATAGAGGTGATTCCGCAGAGTCAACAAGTATCAATTTTTTGTATTGGTAATTTGTCGCTTTTCTAGCAATTTCACTACCAATGGAGCCTGCAGCTCCAGTAATCATGATGATTTTATTTTCATATTCATCAACTAAAGCAGGATTTGTAATAGATATAGGATCGCGACCTAATAAGTCTTCAATATTTACTTCTTTGATCTGACCTAAACTTAAATCGCCATCAATCCAGTTTTGAACAGGAGGAACAATTTTTACTTTTAAACCTTGTTCAAATAAAAACGCAGAAATTTGTAATAGTCTTGATGACTCAATAGCTTGTATCGAGATAATTACTTCTTCAATTTCATACTTCTCAATAAATTTGACTGAAATATCCTCTAAACGATAAACACTTAAGGTGTTTATTTTTTTTCCAATCTTTCTCTCATTGTCATCTATAAAGCCAATAACTCGATGACTATTTTTTGGATCATTTGTTATGGCGTCATAGGTTATCATTCCCGAGTTACCCGCACCAAAAATTAAAACACTTTTTCGAGTGATAAAATCTTGCATCAGTTTATTATACATCGACTTAATAAACAACTTAAAGCCAACCAGAAACAAAATATTTAAAAGTAAGTGGATATAAATGATTGAGCCTGAAATGTTAAAGACACTTTCATAGTTAAGTCTTCGGCTAAAAAATGTAGATATAATTAGGATGGTTGCTAGGATATTGACACCAATAATAATGTTTACAACATCTTTGAATCCTGTAAACCTCACAACACCCTTATAAGAACCAACTAAAATAAAACTAATTAATGCAGCAAGAAAAACAAAAGGAATTTGCTTAAACATGACTACTATATCAAAGTCTAATTTAAAATTAAATCGGATGACATATGCAGCAATAAAGGTAAATGCCACGATTGTTAAATCGAAAAGCATTACCAGCCATTGCGAGGCATATCTATGCGAAATATTTTGTAGTAAACCTTTTATCATACTCTAAAATACGCTTTTATTGCAGTTTTTACTCTATCTAATTCTTTTTCAGTTAAGTTAGAACCACTAGGCAAACATAAGCCTTTTTCAAATAAGTCGTCAGAAACACCGTTAAGATATTTTGGAGCGTCCTTAAAAACAGGCTGTTGATGCATTGGTTTCCAAAGCGGTCGAGTTTCAATATTATACTTTTCAAGAGCTGTTCTAATGCCTTCTCTTATGTCTTCGGAAGGGGTAAGTACAGTAGATAGCCATCTATTAGAGTAATAACCATTGGGCTCACTTTCAAATTTAAGCTCTTCAATATTTTTAAAGCTTTCTTTATAGAATTCGTAGTTACTTCTTCTTGCCGAAACACGATCATCCAAAACTTCCATTTGTCCTCGACCAATTCCCGCTAAGACATTCGATAATCTATAATTATAGCCTATTGCAGCGTGATGATATTCCACAGCTGGCTCTCGAGCTTGTGTTGCTAAAAATACTGCTCTCTCTTTTAGTTTGGTGTCTTTGGTGACAAGTGCACCACCACCAGAAGTAGTTATAATTTTATTTCCATTAAAAGATAGGATTGCTATATCGCCAAAAGTTCCACATTTAACTAAATTATAGGTGCTTCCAAGAGCTTCAGCACTATCCTCTATAACTGGAATATCATATGTTTTTGAAATTTTGTGAATGTCATCAACTTTATAGGGCATTCCATACAAGTGAACAGCGATTATCGCTTTAGGTTTTTTTCCTTTGCTAATTCGATCTTTAATAGCGATTTCTAATTGTTCAGGACAAATATTCCATGTATCTGTTTCACTATCAACAAAAATAGGCGTTGCACCTTGGTACACTATTGGATTTGCTGAAGCCGAAAAGGTTTTGCTTTGACAAATCACCTCATCACCATAACCCACGTTTAATAATATAAGACTTAAATGAATGGCAGCTGTGCCAGAACTAAGTGCAGCAACGTGACTATCTTTTTTGAGATAGTTTTGAATATCGTTTTCAAAACCAGTTACGTTGGGACCCATAGGAGCGATCCAATTAGTTTCGAAAGCAGAATTTATATAAGATTGTTCTGTACCACCCATATGAGGTGATGACAACCAAATTTTTGATTCCATAATCAATTTGTTAAGCAAGTTAATGACTATTCAATAAAATTTATTGTCCAGTAGAGGGATTTGGGTTGAATTGCGAAAGATAAACTTATATCTATTCATATTCTTTTTAAAGATGCATTAATACAGCATCAAGAACCAAATAAACACGATAAAAAACGCTTTTTTACGATATGTTTTCAATTACAAGTGATAAAAGGCATTTTAGCCTTACAGAATAGACTCAGGTTTTCTTAGAGTTACTTGCGTCCAAGAGTTAGAATTATAAGCTGTTTAACCTACTAAATGATAGCAATTCTTCTATCGAATTTGGAAGATTATAAACAAGAAATTTGTCAAAATTCAAGTTTTCGCCGCTTAAAGCAAGTGATGCGGTATAGTTTTCTTCTAAATCAAAACTCAATACTTGCAAGCTGTTATAGCCATCTAGAAATTTCGAATCTATGGTATGACGACCATCTACTGCCGGAATTTGTGGTAAAAAATCACTTATTCCTGTTCCTGTTGCCTTTACTATGGCTTCTTTGCGTGTCCAAAATTTGTAGAAGGCCTGCGCTTTATTACGAGCGTTTAAAACAGTATCAATTTCAATAGCACTATATATGTCAGGCATAATTTCAGAAAAATTGAAATCATTATTTAAATATTCTATGTCAATGCCTACAGCATCATCATTTCTCACAATAATAATCCCGTAATCTGAGGCATGTGATACATTAAAACAAATCGATTTGTTAGAAGACAAAAATGGCTTGTTATTAGAATCTATGTCTATATTAATTTCAGAAATTGGACTATTGGTGTGCTGTGCAAGTATAAATTTCAGTAAAGTTCTGCAAATAACAAATTGATTTCTATCTTTCTCAAAGTGATACTTTCGGGCACGATGTAACTCTATTGCATTCAAATATGATGTCAATTCGGGAACCAACTTATAGTAGGAGGATAGCTTAATCTTAAATAATTTCAGATGAGATGTGTGCTCTGGTAACGTCTTGAAATTTGCGTGAAATATCGGAATTGTTCCACAAGATATCTCACTCATAAGTTTCTGAATTGTGATTATCTAGAACATGTTGAAGACTGGTTGCAAAATCTTCCACATAGGCCGCTTCAAACATGTCAACATGATTACCAGACACCATGTGTTTACGAATGCCTTTAAGAGCCATTTTTTTCCACCCTAGAAACTTGTGATCATGAACAAAATTAACTTCTTCTTTCGCTCTAAATAAGTCTATAACAATATCTTGAGGTGTTATGGTATAGTTTCCAGTTGCAATGTTATGATTAGTTTGCATTTTTAAAGGTACGTTAAATTGCATTTCAAACTGTTTCGCTTTCCCATGTTTTAACCTCAATTTTAATCCTGAAATTTGTAATTTGATTAATTCAAGTCTTCGCTTAAAATTCTTTTTACTACTAAACATATTTAGAAATATGTAGACGACCTTTCCTAATAAATATGCTACTGAAAGTGCCTTTTTCTTTAAAGTACTTTTGTAATAGTATTCTGGAAACACATAGGTATCAAATTGAGCGAGAATTTTTACTTTTCTACCTTGAGCTTTTAATTGTCGTGCCATTTCATAAGCAACAATACCTCCATAAGAAAACCCTGCTAATGCATAAGGTCCTTCAGGATTTGACGCTACAATTTCAGATATGTAATCTGCTGCCATCTCATCAATAGAATCATGTGGTTCTTCGACGCCATTTAATCCTCTGGATTGTAGGCCATATACAGGTTGGTCTTTATCTAACTTTTGAGCTAACTCATTAAATATTAAAACATGGTGGTTTGCTCCATGCACTATATATAGAGGCGGTTTGGTTCCTTCAGGTTTTAAGGGCACCAATGAATCCCAAGTAAAAAACTCGCTGTCCATGTAAGCAGCAAATTTTTTAATAGTTGGATGCTTTAATAAACCAACTAGTGGCAATCTATTTCCCGTTTCTTCTTCAAGTCGAGCCATGATTCGAACGCCTACTAGAGAGTGTCCGCCAATTTCAAAAAAGTCACTAAAGACGTCTATTTTATCAATATCTAAAAACTCTTGCCATATGTTGGCTATAATTTTTTCTGATTCAGTAGAAGGTCCAGTAAATCCAGTCTTAACCGTTTTAGTCGGTAAATTCTCGAGCAACGCTTTACGGTCTATTTTACCGTTAGGTGTTGTAGGGAATTCTTTTACGACATTAAATTGTTGCGGCAGCATATATGCAGGAAGCTGTGTTTTGAGAATCTCCTTCCAGGCAATCGCCTGATTTGTATCTTGACTTTCAGTATCTGAGGTTATCAGATTTGCTACCAATCGATCGTTATCGAGCAAGACAACTGAAGATTTCACACCTTCTAATGAATCTAAAGCGTCTTCAATTTCACCAAGTTCAATACGATGTCCTCTAATTTTTACTTGCTGATCAATTCGTCCCAAACATTGCACTTCTCCTGAAGGAAGCAGTTTAGCTAAATCTCCTGTACGATATAACAGGGTATCCGAATCCGTATTGAAATGATTTGTTATGAACTTTTCAGATGTCAGATCTGGTCTTTTCCAATAGCCTTTAGCCACACCATCTCCTGCAATCCATAGTTCTCCTATTGTTCCTGGTTTTACTAAGTTACCTTGCTCATTAACGATATACAGCTGTGTGTTTGCAACTGGATGTCCTATTGGAATCAAGTCAGCAGATTTCGAAATTTGTGTAATAGCAGACCAGATGGTTGTTTCTGTAGGTCCATATAAATTCCAGAGCTCATCTACTTTCCCTAGCATAGTCTTTGCTAATCCAAGTGGCAGTGCTTCTCCTGTTGATAACGCTCTAATAGGTAAATGATTTTTCCAGCCTGAATCTAAGAGCATTTGCCAAGTTGTAGGCGTTGCCTGCATCATGGTTATGTTCTCATCTTTTATCAAGTCTAATAATATACGTGTGTCTTTAGCGGTCTCTTCATTGGTTAATACCAATGTAGCGCCTATTAAAAGAGGAGCAAATAGCTCTGCGACTGAAATATCAAAAGAAATCGTAGTTATAGAAATTAGCGTATCAGTTTCTTTAATACCAGGTTTTTCTAAAACGCTGTATAACAAATTAACCAAACTTTTGTGAGTTACAGGAACTCCTTTGGGCTTTCCGGTAGATCCTGAAGTATAAAGTAAATAAGCGAATTTACCATGGTCTATTTCAATGTCAAGTGGAGCAGTAGGATATTCTGATACATTATTAAATATATCTTCTAAAAGCAACTGTGTGACTCCTGAAGGTAATTTCGAAGAAAAAGTTGTATCGGTTATAATGTATTTAGCTGCTGAATCTTTTAACATAAAGTCCAAACGCTTACTCGGAAACTTAGGGTCTAATGGAAGATAGGCATATCCACATTCCATAATGGCAATTAGCGTGATCACTAATTCAATAGATTTTGGGAGTGAAACAGCTACAAAACCACCTGGACCTGTACCATTTGCCTTTAGATAATGGGCTACTTGATGCACTTTCTTATCTAATTCTTCATAGGTGATCTCAGAATTTTCAAATTTTAGAGCTTTGTTTAGAGGTGTTATTTTTGCTTGCTTTGCTAGCAGTTGGTGTAAGGGTAATTTTGGATAGGCAGCGGTAGTATCATTCAATTCTAAATACGCCGAATAATCCTCTTTTATGACATTGCCTATCTCTATACTTGGATTAGCGACTATGGCTTGTAAAACCTCTTTAAAAGAAGTCATCATCTGCTCAATTGTAGATGATTTAAAAAGAGATGCGTTATAAGACCATTCTAAAATGAGTTCGTCTTCTGTTCCTGTAGCATTCAAAAAAAGCTCAAAGGCCTCATATGCTCTAGGATTACTTTTTAGTTTATAACTTAAACCATCAAATATAACGTCATTGGCCATTCCCATATCAATATTGAAAACAACGGGAACTAATGGCACTCTTGACGGGTCTCTTGCAATATTGAGTTTTTGTAATAATTGACCAAAGCTAAACTGTTGATGGTCGTATGCATCAAAAATTTCTTCTTTTCTCGCCCTTAAATACTGGTTAAATGGAGTATTGGGTGAAATTTTACTGCGCAAAGGCAGCAAGTTGACGCAGTGTCCAACTAATTGACTTTTTCCGCTTACGGATTGGCCAGCAGCTGGTAAGCCTAACACTAAATCGTCTTGACCTGTTTGATCATATAAAAATACCTCAAAAGCAGTCATTATGGTTACCACAAAACTGGATCCAGATTGGATTCCAACCTTTTTCAAATCAGCGACCAAGTCGTTACTAATTGGAAAATCTAAGCGATTACTCTTAAATGTTCTGATTTCTGGTCGTGGAAAATCAGTGGGCATAGTAACCGTTGGAACTGAGGTTTCATAGTGTTTAAGCCAGTACTTTTGAATTTTTTTAAACTCTTCACTATCAGTAAACTCCTGTTGCTCATCTGCATAAGAACTAAAGGTTTCGGGTTTGCTGATTTCAGGCGTTTTTCCATGAATAAATGCTGTATAAAAACGTCCTATGTCTTGAAGCATGATACCCATTGACCAACCATCACAAATAATGTGATGTGCTGTAATGACCAACTGATGTTCAACTTTAGATAGTTTTAGTAAACCAACTTTGAGGAGTGGTCCTTTGACCAGATCAAAAATATAATTGGCATCGCCTGATAGATACTCGGTTACTTTATTTTGCTTTTCTGAAATTGTAAGACTTGAAATATCCTGAAAAAAAGGGAGGATAATTAACTCATCGAAAATAGTCATAAACTGACCATCTGTACTAAATGCAGATCGCAGCGACTCGTGTTGTTTTACTAGGCTTTGAATAGCGCTCTCCATGGCGTCTTTATTCAATTCGCCTTTGAGAATGAGAGAAACAGATTCATTATATCCTCTGTTTGCGTCTTCTCCTCCTAATGCACAACCAATCCATATTTCTGCCTGTGACGCGGTAGTATGTATTACTTTTTCAATTTTAGGACCAGCGAAGGGATTGAAAGAGACAGTACGGTTTTGATTAGCGGTAGGTGGTTTCATAATAATTTCAATACTCTTTTACGATGTTCTTCAAAAATATCAATTAGTGTTTGCTTTGCAAATCAATTTGAACATATTGACCATCCTTATCCTTATCTTCAATAAACCAAGCAGGATTACCTAATTGATCCATTCCTAAGCGAGCGTCTGGAACTGGTGGTTGATTGAGTTCTTTTGTAAGTGGTTTGTGGTTTTTTTCTGTTGGATGATTGCTAAATTCAGATTTAAAAAACCCTGCAGCTATAAGTTCATCGATACATTCTTTACTCGTATTTGTTAAGTGGTGAAGATCGTCTTCCGTATACGCTTCAGTCATATAGCAAGGAAAACCATCCCAAACATGAATACCTTTCTCTCTCATTAAAACAAAGAATAATTCAGCATAAGGAACATCTTCTAGCATTTTCAATTTCCATAGGGAACGATAGTACATAATTTCCATCGGAAGATTTTTTGATTTAAAATAGGAGTTGAGCTCAGAAGCAAAATAGTCAATCTTTCTTGACAATTCATCTTGAAGCGCTTCACCTTTCTCTTTCATATGAAGTAACGATGCTTTACAAGTTGCTAAAGCAAGCGGATGACGAACAAATGTTCCAGCGAAGTAAGTAACTCCTATTTCAGGATAAGAGTCATCTCCATATTGCCAATGTCCTCCGTCAAGGGCGTCCATACACCTTTTGTTTCCTACAATGGCACCAATAGAAATTCCTCCTCCAATTACTTTTCCGTAAGTACCAATGTCTGCTTTAATTCCAAAAAGAGCTTGCGCGCCTCCTGGATGCATTCTAAAACCTGTAATAATTTCATCAAAGATTAATACCGATTCAGCTTCTGAAGTAATTTTTCTAACTTCTTTCAAGAATTCTATAGGCCTAAAGTCTGGTCGACGACTTTGAACTGGTTCCACAAGAACTGCTGCAATTTCATGCGCACGTTCTTTAATTATGGCTAAACTTTCTTCAGTTCCGTAGTCTAATATCAACATGTTTTGAACGGCTTCTGGCAAAATACCAGAGGCTGCAGGAAATGATTTTAATTTTTTTGAGCCTCTTACAATAACCTCGTCATTAATCCCATGATAAGAAGTTGTAAAAGCAACAATAAGTGAACGTCCAGTTACAGTTCTTGCAATACGCATAGCGCCTAATACGGCTTCTGAACCTGTATTACATAGAGCAGCGCGATCTTGACCTGTAAATTCACAAAGCAATTCACACACTTCACCAGCTAAAGGATGTTGAGGTCCAACCTCAAAACCTAATTCTACTTGTTCGTGAAGGGCTTCCTTAATGAAATCAGGTTGGTGACCAAATAAGCATGCACCAAAGCTATTTAATACATCGAGGTATTCGTTGCCATCAATATCCCAAAGGCGACTGCCAGAAGACTTATCTACGACAATTGGATAGACCAACTCTTTTGTTAATGGTTTAAACCCTGAAACGACTCTAGGATCAGACATATGGTGACGATGCTTTTGAGTATACGCTTTACTACGTCCAGTTTTTTTATTATATCTAACGATTAGGTTTTCTAAAAATTCTTTTTGATTGCTGCTAAGTTCAGCTGATAGTCTTTCTATTCTTGGAGTTGCTCCAAATGGTTTTTGGTGTTCTATCTTTTCGTCTTCAGATAGTATTTCACCAGAATTAGAAACAGGTGTAGCAACCGGTGCAGCTGCTTTTAATACTGCGTTCGTGTGCACTTGACTTGTTGTAACTGAAGCTGCAACAGCTCCGTTGCCTTGAAGTAACTGTATTTGTTGGCCTAAAAGCTGTATTTGCTGAGCAATAAGACTTAAGGCTGTATTTTGATTAGGATCACTTGACATATTTAAATTCTGCGGAACAGGATTGAAAGACGTCATATTTTGAGCTATGGGCTGTACATGATTTGTTGTTGGTTGTGCTGAAGGTGCTGGTGCCAAAATCTCTTTTGGTAATACGTTATCTAGATGTTCAGCTAATAAATCTGGTGATCCAAATTCATCATTTAATTGCCTAAATGTAATAGGTGTATTAAATTCATTTTTTAAGTTAATAGCCATTTGAGTAAGGACTAAAGAATCAAGACCAAGCTCTAAAAAACTTAGGTTAAATTCACTGGCTTCGATTTCAATCCCAGAGTTGTCTTCTATAATCTCTGATATTTTATTAAGAATTATGGGCTTTCTCATAAACGTGATATTGGTATTAGGTATAGGGTCTTGAGGTTGGTGTTCTGTATTTAAATGTATTGCGTTTTGAATAGTCTCTATTTGTGGTTGTACCGTTAAGGGGTCTATCCAACATGGTTTGCGATCAAACACATAGGATGGTAGCCATACTTTTTGACTGATTTGATCTCCATAAAATGATGTCCAATTAGGGTCTATGCCATTGAGCCATAAATCACCTAAGGCAGATAATACTGTATGGTGCGCATTCTGATTTTCCTTCGGAAATGATAAACTTGCTATTGACGCCAAGGATTTCAAACCTTTCTTTTGCATGGATAATGTTGATAAGGCACGACCAGGACCTACTTCTAATAAGACCGGATCTTCTAAACCTAAAACGGTTTCCATGGCTCCAGAAAAATTCACGGCTTCTCGTAAATGATTCGTCCAATATGCAGAATTTGTTGCTTCAGAATCAGTAAGCCACGTGCCAGTTACTGTAGACACAATAGGTAATCGCGGTACATTAAGCGTTACTTTTTTTACTTCGGCTTCGAAAACATCAAGCACAGGATCCATCATTGTAGAGTGAAACGCATGACTTGTTAGTAATAACTTATTGGCAATACTTTCTTTATTTAATATTTCTGCGAAATTTTCGACATCATTATTTGGTCCGGAAATAACAATTAAGCGGTCAGAATTGATAGCAGCAATCGATAGTGTATCTGGAATTAAATGTTTAACATCATCAATGGTGGAACGCACAGATAACATACTACCACCAGGAAGTTCACTCACTAATTTACCACGCATGGTAATCAGGTGCAAAGCGTCTTCTAAACTAAAGATTCCAGCTAAATGAGCCGCTACAAATTCTCCAATACTATGACCACAAAGTAAGGTTGGTTTTATTCCCCAACTCATCCACAATTGTGAAAGGGCATACTCAATAACGAATAATGCTGGTTGGGTAAATTTGGTGTCTTTTAATTTTTCTTCGGCTTCAGTTGAATCGACTTCTGGATATATAATGTCTCTGATATCTAATTTTAAATTAGACCTTAAAAGTTCTGCACATTGGTCTACAGCATTTCTAAAAACAGATTCTTCATCATAGAGCGATTTGCCCATTTGAAGATATTGAGACCCTTGACCTGGAAATAAAAATGCCAACTCACTCGGAACCACCTTTAATTGATTTGTTTTTATATACTTATTGTCCTTAGACAATAATGTCTCTTTGGCTTCAGTCATATTGCCAGCTATTGCAAAGCTTCTGTTTGCAAAAACATCTCTTGTTTGACTTAAAGAGTGTGCAACGTCGGAAAGTGAAACATCCGAAGACGGCTCTAAAAATTCACCCAATGCTTTTTGATAACCTTCTAAACTATGTTCTGACTTAGCAGACCATGTTAACAATTGTAGAGGTCGTGCTGAATCTGATATAACTTTTTTATTTTCATATTCTTCAACAACAATATGAACATTGGTACCACCAACTCCAAAAGAACTAATTCCGGCTTTTCTTGGGCTTTCAGAATTCCATGGACTCAATTTGTTGTTGACATAAAACGGACTGTTTTCAAAATCAATAGATGGGTTTGGATTCTCAAATCCTAAGGATGCTGGAATTTGTCGATTTTTCAACGCTAATATCGTCTTAATAACGCCTGATACTCCAGCTGCACCTGTAAGATGTCCCATATTACTTTTTATCGAACCAATGGCACAAAATCCATTTTCGGCTTGTTCGCCAAATGCCATTTTGAGTCCTTCAATTTCAATTGGATCTCCAACAGGAGTTGCTGTTCCATGTGTTTCAATATAACTTATTTCAGAAGGATTAACTTCAGCATCAAGAAGTGCTAAAGAAATCGCGTCTGCCTGACCTTCTGTACTTGGCGCTGTAAAGCTTCCTTTATTTCCACCATCGTTATTTATTCCAATACCTTTGATAATGCCATGAATGATATCACCATCACGTTCTGCATCTTCTAAACGTTTCAGTAATACAACTCCAGCACCATCACTAAATATAGTGCCTCTAGCGTTTTCGTCAAACGGTCGGCAACGTCCATCAGGACTCATTATTGAGCCGTCTTGATATAAATGCCCAATATGAATTGGCGCAGTCACACTGGACCCACCAGCTAAAGCGACATCACATTGTCCATTTCTAATTGCTTCAACAGCTTGCGCAATTGCAAGTGAAGATGTAGAACAGGCAGAATGTACACTAACAGCAGGGCCTTTAAGATTTAATTGGTATGCCGTTCTTGATGCGATATAGTCTTTTTCATTAAACGTATCAGCAAGAAAGCTCCCTATCCTGTCCATTACTTTTTTATTCGGAAGAATATTGTTTTTGTAATACGTATTCATACCTGTACCAGCATAGACACCAATTCTTCCATCAAAATGTGATGATAAATGTCCAGCTTGTTCCAAAACTTCCCAAGCAATTTCTAAAAATAAGCGTTGCTGAGGATCCATGACTTCAGCGATTTTTGGATTCAATCCAAA